>ERZ791887.1015-NODE-1015-length-21592-cov-5.008868_pt1 | contig 21592 bp, 18 predicted proteins | sample MGYA00510157_ERZ791887 | MGnify/ENA primary metagenome ERZ791887 (study PRJEB30046, sample SAMN00792112) | human gut metagenome | study: EMG produced TPA metagenomics assembly of the A metagenome-wide association study of gut microbiota in type 2... | reverse complement strand
GAAACGGTCATTCCAGCAAAACCATGCACACCAGTTATGGAGATATGGATGTGGCTGATTTACGCAGCCTGCTTCCACCCGCTCTTTCCTGCCTTACGCGCCATCCTCCAGAGCACGGTTGCAAGCCCGACCGCCATCGGCACATAAAACGACGCCGCCCTGCTGACGATCATCGACACAGGTAACGTCCCTCCGATGAAAATCTGTGCAAACGCGCTCCGATACACGAGCTCCGTAATTCCCTGCGCGCCGGGCACCGGAAGCATGTCCACTGCCAGCGTCACCGCCGCCTGTAAAAAGACGACGCTCCACAAATTTGTCCCGAAAAGCCCCATTCCGCAGTACACCAGCCAGGTAATCACAAATGCGCTGTTTCTCTGCACAAAGGTCAGTGAAAATGCTGCCGCAAGCCGCCCCGGATGCTCTTTTAAAAATAGGACTGCCCGATGATATTCCTGCACGAAGCACCGCACCTTTTCCTGTCTGCCCACGCTTCCCGAAGCTTTCCACAAATGCAGTTTCACGAACAATCGATCAAAAATATCCGCCCAGGCAATTATCCATTGCGGCAGGACAATCATTCCAGTCACGACAAGCGTGATCGCCAGATTCAAAAACAGACCCAGAAGATACAGACCGAAATATCCGCCAAGATATTGCCGCAGCATTTCCCCCTGAAAAATCAGCAGAAATGTACCGATACAAACTAACACCAGCTTATAGCACACCGCTGTGACCATCAGTACGACCGTACTGCTGCTGACGCTGTTTCCATCCTTCTTCATTTCATAGAGCTGCATCGGCTGTCCGCCGGTCGCGGACGGTGTGATTCCGGAATAAAAAAATCCGAGAAACGAATAGCTGATACATGTCAGAAGTCCGCTTTTTCCGCCTGCTGCCCCAAGCAGAATCCTTATGATCGTCCCTTCCATACAGACAAAGAAAAGGCCGAGTGCCACCGCCCCGGCCAGACTCATTCCCCGCATACTCTTTACCGCTGCCCAGATCTCCTGCGGCTTCTGCCCGCTAAAGCAAAACCGCAGCGTGAGTACCATCACCGCCAAAAACAGCAGTGTCTCCAAAAAATAATTTTTTCGTCCGCCTGCAGGCGTATCTTTTTTTCGAGCCTTCATATCCCTCTCCATTCTACAGGCACGCAGCACCCCAAAACATGTGCGCGCCATGACTGCGCTGCTGCGCATGCAGCACGAACATCCATCAATTCATCGCCGGACGCGGCCGCCAGTCACGACCCGTGCCAGCAGATTCCGATGCCGCTGCAGTTCCTACCGCGCAGCCCGCCTCCGAAGCCACGACCGCTGCGCTGCCCTCCACCAGCTCTGCCAGTGTCCCCTCGAATACAAGCGTTCCCACACAGCTGTCTTTTCCCAGCTGTTCATACACATCCCGCGGCGTGACAAGGGGAAACGGCTTTTGCCATTCCTGCAGGCCGACCTTCTGGGTTACACGCGCCAGCCACGACGAACAGGTGTCGTGATTTTTCTGGTCAAAGGCGATTCCAGCTAACAAAAACAAAAGCCCGATCACCATATAATGATGGGTAAAGCGTCGTTCCCATTCCGTCTTTGCCTCCTGCTGCAGCGCTTCCCTCTGCACATTCGTACATGCCACGCGGCAGACCTGATAGCGTGCGGTCGGATATTTTTTCAGAATTTTTTCCCGATTTTCCCGTTCAAAGCCCGCAAACAGCGGAATCGCCGGATTGCGTCTGCCGATGCTGTAGGCTTCTTTCAACTCCGGATCGAAGCCCAGCACGACATGCACATAATTCTGCCCGATCACTCGGCGGATGATCGAAGCAAACAGACCAGGCGTGTCTACAAAGCCAACGTAGATTGCGGACTGCGCCGCGGCATTATCCTGCTTTTTCCTATTCTTCATCGCCGCACCCTCACTGAAACTGCCAGATCCGGCGCGCCATGCGGTATCCTCCGATCACCACCGCCGCCCCGGGCGCACCTGGCAGACAGGTCAGACCGCTGATGCTGCCAAGCCGCAGCCTTCGATAGAGCTTCGGATTCTCTTTTTTTAGTGACTGCCAGAGCTTTTTTCTGCGCTGCCGCCCTTCTTTTCCGAGCATCAGCAGATGGATCGTGGAAATCGCCATCATAATCGAGCTGTTGCGGTAGAGATAGCGGCGCAGCTTCGGTTCAGTGTTCTGCACCGCGTCCGACCCGACGAACCGGTTGCCGAGCTGCGTCACGAGAATCTGCTGATCGATGCGCGACACGAGCACTTTTTCGTTAACCGACTGATCCTCGCGCCCCAGATAATAATGGTACAAATCCTCATTCAGATAATAAATCCGCTGCACGAACGGAAGCGGGCAGTTTGCAAACAGGTTGTCCACATAAAACGTATGCTCCGGGAGCTTTAACCCACAGTCATACAGCACTCCCGTCCGAAAAATCAGCGCATGCATGACAAGATACTGTTCCGGCGAAAAACAGCCGATTTCGTCCCACCTGCAGATTTTTTGCTCGGGAAAAAGATTTCCGTAGCGGACTGCTTTCGTTTTTCCCTCTTCCAGATGATCGTATACATAGTTGCAGACAACCAGGTCGGGGCGTTTTTCCTCCTTTGTCCGGCACCAGAAACGCAGGACGCTCATCAGCTTATGAAATGCAGCCTCGTCCAGCCAATCGTCCGAATCCACAACCTTGAAATAAATTCCGTTTGCGAGCATCAGCCCTGCGTTGACACCGGAACCGTGCCCGCCGTTTTTCTTGTGCACAACCCGAACCACATCCGGGTATGCACGCGCATACTGATCTGCAAGCTGTCCGGTTCTATCCGTCGACCCATCATCCACCAGAATGATTTCCAGCCCGTCGCGCTCTTTTAAAAGGGATTCCACACACCGTTCCAGATAGCTTTCCGAATTATAGCAGGGCACTGTCACCGTCAGGCACTTTCCTTCCTTTTCTCTATCGATATCCATAAAAAAACCTCCGCAGTCGTTTGTTTCATTTGCCCTTATCATAAAGACAAATTCCAAACAGCCGCAGAGGCTTTTCCGAAATTTTTTCTAAACAAAAGCTTATTTTTCTGAAGGAATTTCTTAATCCTCCGTAAGAATTAACCCGCCATATGGAAGAGATCGATCAAAAACAGCCAACTCAAGCCGTAGTAAGACACCACTGCAACAAGGTCGTTGATGGTCGTAATCAAAGGACCGGAAGCAACTGCCGGATCCACCTTGATCTTTTTGAAAAGCAGCGGAATACACGTACCAACCGCACTGGAGATCAGCATTGCCAAAAGCAGGGCGACACCGATGCACGCGGATACCGCATAGGAAAAGGCAAGGGTCTTTCCTTTGATTGCAAAAATATAGAGTCCGATCAGTACAAAAGACATCAGTCCCAACAAACCACCGTTGCATAAACCTATCTTCATTTCCTTAAAGACAAGCTCTGCCTTCTGCTTGCCTGTCAGGGATTCGTCCATCAATACCCGGATTGTCACAGCCAGGGACTGTGTGCCGACGTTACCTGCCATGTCCAGAATCAGGGACTGGAAGCACATGATGATCGGCAGCTGCGTCACAACGGTCTCGAACACGCCTACAACCGACGAAACAACCATGCCGAGCGCAAGCAGGATCAACAGCCACGGCATTCTCTTTTTCATGCTTTCCTTTAACGGCTCCTTGAGATCCTCTTCTGCCGTCAAACCAGCCAGCTTTGCGTAATCCTCGCCCATTTCGTCATCCACCAGCTCGATGATGCTGCTGGATGTAATGACGCCCAACAGGCGGTTATCATTATCCAGGACAGGAACCGAATCCTCAGAATAATCCTTCAGGCGTTCGATACACTCGTCGATCTCCTCCTCCGCATATACATACGGATAAGAGGTTACAACCAGCTCCTCAAGCGGATGATCCTGCCTTGCTATAATCAGGTCTTTTAAGTCGATGGCACCGTAAAATTTCTGCTGGCTGCTTACGACAAAAATTGTAGAAATATTATCGTTTTTGGCTGCCTGACGGATCAGGCTGCTCATTGCTTCCTTCACGGTAACATTTTTCTGGATGATAATACAGTTCGTAGTCATCCTGCTGCCGATCTCATCCTCATCGAAGGATGCGATCACTTCGATATCGTGACGGACATCGTCATCCAGCAGATCGATCAACAGACGTTTTTTTCCTTTATCGAGCATACGCAGCACTTCTGCCAGTGCGTCTGTCTCCATTCCGGAAAGGATCGCCGCAGCTTTACGCGGTTCCATTTCTTTTAAGTACTCTGCTGCTTCATCTGCTTCCGTATATTCTAAAATATCCGAAAGCATATCCTTATCCAGGATCCGGTACAGCTTGCAGCGTTCCTGTACCGTCAGCTTTTTGAGAACTTCCGCAAGGTCATTGGCATGGTAATCCTCCAGTCGGCTGCTCATCACCGCCGGGGAGGTATTGCTCCGGATAATGTCAATGATCTCTTGAGTATAGTCCTTTGTCTCCATCTCTCCCGTCTCCTTTCTTCTCCCAACTTGCACACAGAGACAACCGTCTTCTGCATAAATCACGCAACAAAAAGAAGCCCCTTTGCGTTGATCCACGCCTGCGGCATCTTCTGCAACCTGCTTTTCACCTGACTTGTCGTGCTATTGGATTCCATAGGACAGGAACAATAGAAACTCTATCGCCACGAAGAAGAAAGAACTGAACAGAAAAAAGGCTCAGAACGAAACGGATCTGCTGCGTCTCTGTGCTTTTTCTGCTTCCCATCCTATGCAGCGACTTCGCCCGTGAGCATCGCAGCTATCCATTTCATTCACCTGCCTTTGTCTTTGAATTTCTAAACACTATGATGTCGGGGGCAAAAGCCCCCGACCTTGATGCCTGCGGATTGTTCCGTGCTGCGCACTCCCACAATCCTGCCCGATAGTCGCATATCGTGGGATTATCATCCCACTTTTATGCTCCTATCGGGGCGGGTCACAAGGTCTTTCATCCACCTATGAGCAAGCTCATGTGTGCTTAGACCTTTTGACCCTGGCATCATACTATAAATTATTATAAACATCAAATTTTGAAAAAGCAATGGCATTTTGCCACTTTTATTCCTGACAATAGAATGCCCGCAGAGCGTGCATTCTATTGTTGCATCCCTTTTTCAGGCCTTTTTCAGGCCTCTGTCACCTCATAGTCCATGCACACGCGGCATTTCACGTTCGGGCGCACCTTTCCGTCCGCAACCGCCACATGGGCCGGATGTACGGAATAGCCTTTCAGGGAAGCTGCATCTGCAAAGCAGGAATCCAGCATCAGATCCGCATTGGAGGAAGGAAGCCCTTCTGTATGTACCTGAATGGAAAGCAGACCGGGGATCTGCCCTGCAAGCCCTTCCAGACCAGCTTTAATATCCGCCTTGATTTCCGTTTTTTCTTCTTCTGTAAAAGAATCCTTTAACTGCCATAAAATCACATGCTTTACCATTTTCTTATCCTCCTGCTTTCTATTGAAGGCGTTTTCCTGTTTCTTAGGCTTTCTTTCCTTTTTCTTTTGCAAACTGCATACCAAGCACCAGCGCCAGTCCGATGATGCCGGCAATCCAATGAAAGCTGGAGAAAGCCAGCGGAGCCTGCGCTTCTTCCAGCGTTGTCGGTCCCATCACGATTGCATAGAAGGAGCCCACCATCATGCCGACGATGCAATACAGCGTCTGGGGGCGGAAGCGCTCCAGGCAAACCTTGATAATCTTTACAACACTACATGCGCCTGCTACGATACCAAGTCCAAAGAAGATCAGGTTCGGTACATAGGAAAGCTGCAGCCCCAGCACTGCGCGGATCGCAGAAATCACCGGAATGTATACACCGAAGATCAAAAGCAGGGTGGAACCGGAAATACCGGGTAAAAACATCGCAGAAATCGCAATCATTCCGATAAATAACAGTTTAATCGCATTTCCGAGCTGGAAGTGGCTCAGATCCATCGAAGAGGTTCCGGCTCTGCCGTTTAACCAGGTGATCCCGGCCACCAACACAATACCTAGGATCAGGAATAAAATGCCCTTGCCAAACTGCTTAAAGCCATCCCTTTCTTCCCGGATGATCAGCGGAATCGCGCCCGCAATAAATCCGATAAACAGAGAGCTTACCACATAAATATGACTTTCGAACAGCGCTGACAGGATGACAACCGCCAGCCCCATGCCGATGATCCATCCGATACCCAGCTTGATCAGATAAGCGATTGCTTTTTTCTTATCTTCCATCTTGCCAAAGGCAAGGTCATGGACCGAACCGATAAACTGGTCATAAAACCCCATAATAAAGGCCACCGTACCGCCGGATACACCGGGAACGCTGTCCGCCAGCGCCATACAAAAGCCTCCAATTGCTTCTTTAATCATGAATATCCTCCTAAAATTTTCGTTTTTCCAATTACATCTTTCCCAGAATACCTTAACTACTGGCTCCTGTCAACCGCTGGCAACTCTGCGCAGATATTCTTTACGCAATCTTTACGCAGCTTCCCAAAGCACAATAAAATACTGTATCGTCAGCATACAGGAACGGACTGCAGCTTGCTGCGTCACTGTTTTCTAGGGAAACAGCTTTTTCATCAGCTCTGTCTGGGATGCCGTTGCATTTTTCTGAAAAATATCGATTCGGTGGATTTCTGTACTGCGGTCAGAAAAGGCAGGGAACAAAAAGCCCCACTCCGGTTCACCAGGCTCGTATTCGCCCTCCAGCGGACTGATCGTGCACACTAAAAAATCGTACACCTCTTCAGACTCCCACAGACTTTCCTTGTCGGACGCTTTGAGCGGGACGTCATAGGTTCCATGAAACAAAAAGACCGCGTAATCTTTTCCAACGCTCTGATAATGCTCACCGACCAGTTCATAAAACGTTTCGTTCAGGGCGTCATTTTTGAGCCTCGCCTCCCGCATCGCCATCAACAGCTGCCACAGGCTTCCGGGCCTTTCCTGTGTCGATGAAAATTCGTATTCTTTTAGCTGTTCATTTGTCTTCGAAAAAGGAACCGCCTTTGCAAGCGCGAGGTTCTTCGCCTTTTCTTCCCCGGAAAGCTTCAGAAAATGTATGTTAAAGCTTCCGTCCAGAAAGCCGTCCTCATCCATATATCCGCCCGCGATCCGATCCATGCAGGTGCGGCTCGGTGTCATCCGTCTGGTCAGTTCCAGCATATCTTCCCTGTTGATCATTCTGAGTTCCCCATTCCTCAAAAAATTTCCGGTTGCTTCCAAAGTCTGCTTTGCCCGGCAATCCGTTCACCCGCGCCATTCGCAGCTTCTTTTACTCATGAAGCGGCGCTCTCTTCCTGTAAAAAGCCACGAGTGTACTTGTAACCCATAGTGTACCAGAATCTCTTTTTTCTGACAACTTTTCTTGCTTTTTAAATGGGCTTATTATATGATGAAACTATCTTGATACAGGTCTGTTTTCCTGTACTGACACGGATTTTATTGAACGGAGGTTTCCTTATGAAAATGCACAAACATTTCGGGCTTGTTTTAACAGCCTGTCTGGTTCTGTCCCTGCTCTTTACACCGGCTTTTCTGCTTCCTGCGCAGGCAGCTAATACGGTTACCGTACAGGGCAAGGTCATGTCCGGCACCACCGGCAGCCTTTTGCTGCTGGATACCCCTCAGGGCAAAATGGAGATTAAGATCGATAATGCCACTGACACCACTGCCGGTAAAATCCTGCTGCCCGATCAGGCAATTTCCGTCACCGTTACCGGCGGCAGCGACGGCTATCTGCATGCAACTAAAATTTCCACCGGCAATCAGATCGGCAATGTCATTGTAGATACCAACAACACAGTTGACGTCACCGGAACCCTCAACAAAAATACAAAGGACAACGATCTGCATCTGGATACTCCTCAGGGCGAGATGATCATCCGGCTGGATCCTTCTACCGAGATGGGCAGCTGTGCCTTCCTCGTTTTAAACGGCAAATACCGCATTACCTGCGGACGCGGCTCTGACGCATATCTCCACGCTGTAAAAATTGCGGACGCTTCTTCTGCAGCCAATACCTCTGGGTCTGTAAACGGCGATAACTCTGCTTATCCGTTCATAAACGGCACGGTAGATTCCAAAACGACCAACAACCTGCTCTATCTCTCCACTACCGGAGGCACGATGCAGTTTGTAATCGACAACAATGCAAACACCTTAAAGGGTCTGATGATGACAAGCGGACGTTCCCTGACCGTTTATTATTACCACGGCAATGATGGCTATCTGCACGCCGTTACCACAGTCGGCGCAAGAAGCAGCTCCTCGGCTTCTGTCAATACCGCTTCCACGCTGACCGCCACCGGCACTGTAAACGGGAACTCAACCGAAAATATGCTTTTCCTCGATACACCTCAGGGACAGATGGAAATCAAGCTCGATTCCGTCAACGCAATCAACGGCTGCAGGGTTCTGGTCACCAACCAGCGCATTTCCGTTACCTGTGCGTCCGGCTCCGACGCCTATCTGCACGCGGTTACGATCACTGCAAAACAATAGAATGCACGCTCTGCGAGCATTCTATTGTCATGAATAAAATACACGCTTCTCGAAACATCCTAAGGGGGTTTTTCATGGACACAGAATTTTACAACAAACTGAATCAGGCTTTCCATGGGGATACGGGAAAAATTGACCGGGTTATGCGTTTCCGCTATCTCAACGAGTTCGTCAAACCCGGACAGATCCTGTTTGCAGGCTCCAGCCTGATGGAACAGTTTCCCATTCAGGAATTTGTCGCGGATTTCGACCTTCCGCTGACCATCTATAACCGCGGTGTCGGCGGCTTTACCACATCGGAAATGCTCGCCTGCATGCAGGACTGCGTTTATGCGCTCCGTCCCGCCTACATTTTTATCAACATCGGAACCAACGACTTAAACGATCCCGCCTGCACGCCAGACGTTCTGCACAACCGCTACCGCACCATTCTTTCCGGCATCCGCGAACATCTTCCACAGGCAAAGCTGTTTCTGCTCGCTTATTATCCGGTCAATCCGGACGTCGCCGACGCAGGCATGAAAGAAGTGTTAAAAGTCCGCAGCAATGACTGTATCTGCCGTGCCAACGAGATGGTAAAAGAGCTCGCCGCCGAGGTCGGTGCAGCCTACATAGACGCCAACGATGACATCAAGGATGAAAAGGGACAGTTAAAAGCGGAATATACCGTAGAGGGGATGCACATGTACGCAAACGGCTACAAAGCGGTGCTCGACCGGCTGCTTCCGCACCTTTTAACGTTAAAGTAATAAAAATACACTACAGAATGGAGCCTTCAACCAATGTACACAAATACGACACAATATTTACGTGCTCTCGCCTCCGATCTTGTCCATGGCTGCCGCCGCACAGCTGCAGACGGCACTGTGATTTATACCCCGGACGGCACTGCCAGCTATGACGGACTGTGGCTCCGCGATTTTTCCTATATGGTGGAATACGCAGGTTTCGCCATTCCGGATCAGGATATTGTAAACTGCATCCGCTATGCGGTCCGTCACCGCCGTGCCGACGGATGGATGCCAGACCGGGTGACGACAGACGGTCTGGCTGTTTACGCCGCCGGAATCGCTGCAGCTCCCGTCGGAGAAGCGAATCTCGACAATACGCCTTTTTTGATTTTCACCGTAGACAGCCTTTCCAGACGGATGGATCCGGAAGCCTTCCTGCCTCTGTTTACCGAATGGGAGGCCGATCTCGAGCAGGGATTGTTCCTGCTGCCCCTCGAGGAACACGGTCTGGTCTACAACGACGTTCAGAACCCCCATTCCCCCTATGGCTTCACCGATACCATCGGCAAAACCGGCACGCTCTATATGGAATCCCTGCTCTACTGGCGTGCCTGCCGTATGATGGAGCGCATGTGCAAAACCTACGGTATCAAAAATCCGGACCGCTTCGCAAAAGCTGCCGAATCTGTCGAGCGTTCCCTTTCCCTGCTGTTTGATCCTGCTGCCGGCGCTTTTTATGCCGCAACAAAAGACTGCCATCAGTACGACATCTGGGGCATGGCGTACATGCTTTACATCGGCTTTCCCTGCTCTGCGGACGAAAAACAGGCGGTTCTCTCTTTTCTGGAAAAAAATTATGATGCCTGCGTCTACCGCGGTCAGGTTCGCCACCTCTTAAAAGGACAATACTGGGAGCGCCTGCTGATCGATGTCGAACCTGAGACCTACCAGAACGGTGCTTACTGGGCAACTGCCTCCGGCTGGATGATCTGGTGTCTTGCACAGCAAAATCCCGCTCTCGCCGTCCGCGCCTTAGAAGACGTGGTTTCCTGTTTCAAAACCGACGGCTCCTTCGAGTGCATAAACGAGGGCTATGAAAAGCTGCCTCTTTTCGTCGTCAGCGCAACCAACGTCTGCGGAGGCTTCGAACGCACGATTTCGGATTTCCCTGAATTTGGTGCCGGAAAGATTGACTAAGCCTGCAGCACCAGCCTTTCAAAAACCTGACCATCCTGCAAAACGTTTTTTTATCCTATAGAAGCCGGATTTTCTTTGCGATAAAAAAGCTGTCCTGTGATCCGCTTTTCATCACAGGACAGCTTTTCTTTTTTTATTCATGACAATAGAATGCTCGCAGAGCGTGCATTCTATTGTTGTGCCTCACAAGATTGCCAGGGACAAACGCGGCGTTTCAAATAAATATTCGAAAACAGAACAGCATGCTCCCAATGCATAGTCATCCTCTAAAAGCTGTGCCTCTCTCAGCTCCAGCTTCGTTTCCATCTCGTTGATGTGATATTTTTTTATGGTTTCTTCCATGATATTCCAATATGTTGTCCCCTTTAACGGCTCACAGCTTGCAATCAGCACCATTTTGGGTTCCAGTATCTTGATCAGGTTCGAAATCGTGATCCCGAGATAAAAAGCAGCATCCTTTAAAATTTTCTGGCTGACTGCATCCCCATTTCGGGACAGCTTCATAAAATCCCGCATTGTATAATACGACTCGTTTTCACTATTTGTCAGTTCCTGATACCTGCGATTCAATGCCAGTTCTCCTGCATAGGCATCCAGACACCCGCGATTGCCGCAGACACACATCGGACCTTCTGCATTCAATACAGTATGCCCGATATAACCGGCATTGCCCTGTACCCCATCCATCAGTTTATTCTGATACATGTATGCACTGCCTATGCCGGAACGGATTCCAATATAAACAAAATCCGAATTGTCCTCCCGCATATACTTCTTTTTTTCTACAAGCGCCAGTAAATGCACGTCATTATTTACATAAACCGGAAGATGAAATTTTTCCTGCAGAATCCGCTGCAATTCAACATGCTCCCAGCCCCGGATTCTCGTGATGTGCAGGGATCTGCCTTCTGTCTTTCGAATCGTTCCGCAAATCCCGACACCGATCCCGACGATCCTGGGCCGCACAGAGGAAAATTCTTCCAGCAGATGCTCAAGCTCCCTGAGCATCCGCGCCAAAACCTCTTCCGCCTGCGTATCTATCTGAAACAGGATTTTCCGTCTGCCAACAATTTCACGTTTGGCATTCGCAAGTGCGATCCGGATTGTCGGAAATTCAAAATCAATTCCAATCGCATACGCAGAATCTCCATTTATGCACAGCAACTGCGGAGGCCGTCCTCCTGTTGATTCCCGAAAACCGCCGTTTACTACAATTCCTTCTTCTTTAAAAGAATTGATGATCTCCAGGATCGTAGGACGGCTCAGCAGTGTCTTTTCCGCAATTTCTTCCAGCGTAACAGGTTCAAAGGCCTGTATGCACTGCATTACCAGATATTTGTTCGCTTCTTTGATCACTTTCGTTGTATTTTTTTTCATTCGCTGGTTGGTCCCCCCGTTTTTGTCACTCTTAAAACAGTATTATTGTAACATTATTTTTTCCGCACTTCCACAACTATATCAGCAAACCAAACGAAAAATATTCTAAATTCGTTCATATTTTCTGGACAATGCAGTGTCTGAAATTTGGGGGAACCACATGACATTTTATTTCTGTTTCAATATTCAGTGCTTTGCAGAATAGCGCATCGGCACGAGTCTGGCTTTCATCAGCGCAAATACGATACTCGGAACCAAAACAAGCTGAATCACCAGACCGGGCAGACAGGTTACAAAATATCCGGTTGCCCATGCTGCCAGAGAATAGCTTCCCGGCGAAAAGATCAGCGCTCTAAAGAGACCGGCGATCACACGACCGATCAACAGACCGCCAACAAGGCTGATGTACAGATCCGCATAAATTTTTCCGGTGCGCACAAATTTCATGAACAGACCGCAGAGCAGGCCATACGCGCCAAGCTCCACCATCATGCAGGGCAGATAACCCATCGCAGGCATACCGGTCAGCAGGCTGGATAACAGCGGACCTGCCAGGCCGCACAGCAGACCATAAGGCCAGCCCACCAGCAGACCGCACAGCAGTACCGGAATATGCATCGGGCAAAAAATCGCCCCTGCATTCTGAATGGAATGGAACGCCATCGGCAGCACCACACACAGCGCAATACATACAGCCGTAATCATTGCGCGTTTTACCTGTGACATTTGAGACATAACATTTCTCCTCCTTGAAAAAAATATCTATTACACACGGCGCAGTCTCTCACCTTTTTTCAGACTGCGCTGCGGTAATTCCTCATTTCGGTTTCATCCCTCTGATTTGCATTTTATCATGGGCTTTTTCATGCATTATTTTCTATTTTTGCAAGAATACCTGCATAATCAAAAAAATCGCACTCGCGGCAATCGCTACATTCCCGTTGCGGTTTGGCAGTGATTTTTTCTTCTTTGTTTGCCGCCCCGGCCCGCGATAACCTCTCGCCTCCATCGCACACGCCAGTTCATCCGCCCGGCGAAACGCTGCCAGAAACACCGGAATGACCAACGGCAGAAAGCTCGCCGCACGCTCTGTCAGCTTTTTGCTTTCAAACCGAGCCCCTCGTGCAGTCTGCGCCATCCGGATTGTCTCCGCTTCCTCTCCCAGCACCGGAATAAACTGCATTGCAACCCCCAGAATCATCGCAATTTCTTCCGTCGGAACACCGACCTTCGAAAGCGGTGAAAGCAGCTCCTCCAGCCCATGCGTGATTTCCATCGGCTCTGTCGTGATCGTCAGCACCATGCAGAAAACTAAAATCAATACCAGGTGAACGACCACCATCGCCCCCTGCCGGATTCCCTCCCGGCTCAGCCGGAAAATCCACCAGCTCCAGATGCAATGCTCCCCGCTGTAAAAAAACGCATTCATCAAAAAGATCACTGCCAAAAACCGACACATCCCTTTTTGTTGTTTTATCTGCTCCCGCAGGGATATCCCTGCCAGATACGATACCGTCAGCGCCGCTGCCGCCGCGGCGATACAGCCAAACAGCCCTTTGGACACGATCACCGCTGCAATCACCAGGCACAGCCCCAGCAGCTTTCCTTTCGCGTCTGCCCGATGAAAAAATGTATTTCCGGGGCGATACTGCCCCATCGGCATCTGCATCATCTGTTTTCTCCTTTTTCCCCAGTCAACGCACCGATAATCTCGTCCCGCAGCGCCTCATAAGTAACGGGAAGCCCGCTGCCCGGCAGAATCCTCTTTTCTTCCACGGGAACGGTTTCCATCTCTTCCTGAAGCGCAGGCGTAAGCCCTCTCCGCTTTGCCGCCCCCTCCGGCAGCACACCGTTTGCCCGCAAAAGCTCCGCGGTCTGCGCTGCTTCGCTGCCGAGCAGTCCGATCGTCCGAAGCGCCCTGCTGTCTCCCAATACCTCCTGACAGCTTCCATCCATTACAATTTTTCCCTGCTTCATTCCAATGATCCGTGCAGCATGCTGTGCCAGTGCGTCTACATTGTGGGACACCATTACAACTGATACGCCCTGCCCTGTCAGTCCTTCCAGAAATTCCAGAAACATCTCCCGCGCCATCGGATCCAGTCCGGCAAGCGGCTCATCCAGCATCAGAAGCTCCGGCTTTGTCGCCAGAACACCGGCGATCGCCACTCTGCGCTTTTCTCCGCCGGATAAAGAAAGCGGCGACTGATCTTTGATTTCTTCATAGGAAAATCCCATCTGCTCCAGCGCCCATCTGACGCGTTCCTGTTTTTCCTCCCGGCTAAGTCTGCTGTATTTCAGTCCGAAGCCCACATCCTTCTCCACGGTTTGTGCAAAAAGCTGATATTCCGGATACTGAAATACCATTCCTACTTTTCTGCGCAGAACTGCCCGATCGAATCGTCTGGAAAAAATATTTTCCCCGTCCAGCAGAATTTCTCCGTCCTGCACCTCCAACAGTCCAGCCATCGCCTTTAACAGCGTGGTTTTGCCGCAGCCGGTGCACCCGACGATCCCGACAAACTCTCCTGCCCCGATTTGCAGGCTGACCTGATCCAGCACCCAGGCTGCTCCATATCCAACTGTTAATTTTCTGACTTCCATCTGCATAGCGCTTCTGCCAGCTCCTCTTTCGTCAGCGGGCATCGGTTCAGTTCAATTCCCGCCAGTTTTAAATCTTCATACATCCGAACTGCCATGGGCGGTACAATTCCCGCCTGTATCAACAGTCTGCTGTCCGTCAGAATTTCCCGCACACTCCCCTGTGCAAGGACGGTATTCGGATCCTTCTGTCCATTGGGACGTCCCATCAAAATCACCTGATCTGCCAACACAGCTTCTTCCACATCATGGGTGATCATAACAACTGTTTTTCCACAATCGCGCAGCTTTTTCATCTCTGCGAGTACTTCCCGGCGTCCTTTCGGGTCCAGCATGGAAGTCGCCTCGTCAAAGATCAGGATCTCCGGGTTCAACGCCAGCACCCCCGCCAGCGCAGCCCGCTGTTTCTGCCCACCGGACAAGCTCGACGGAGAACGCTTTTCATACCCTTCCAGCCCGACCAGTTCCAGCGCTGCCTTCACTTTCGATGTAACCTCCCGTTCCGGAACCTGAGCGTTTTCCAGACCAAAAGCAATATCCTCTTCCAACACAGAAGAAACAAACTGATTATCCGGATTCTGGAATACCATGCCACATATCCTGCACATCTCCAACTTATTTGCAGGATTTCCTGCATTTATGCCATTTACAGAAAGCTTACCGTCCTGAAGCGGCAGCAATCCGTTCATCAGACGCACAAGCGTGGACTTTCCGCAGCCGTTGCATCCAAGGATCGCCGTCCATTCGCCCTCTTTCAGCTCTATATTCGCTTGTTCAAATACCGGAATGCTCTCCCCGTCCCAGAAATAGGAAAATCCCAGTCTACTTCCCTTTATCATCACTTTATTCCTGTCTGCAATCTATTCTGATGCCAAAAACTGCAGTACCGCCGCTGCACCGGTTTCGTTCAACTGCACCTGCTCCATCGTCGAAATTTTGCACAACAAAAGGGAACCTGTCTTTTTGAAAGACAAATTCCCTTCCTGGCAATTCTTTTCTTCATGATCCGGATCGTCCTGTGACCACCATGGTTTATCCTTATTCTGATAAGGATCATCACGATAATTGTTACGATCGTTTCCGTCTTTCTGCCGCCCGGCTCCCTTCGGGGAGACTTACCTGTCTTCTTCAAAAGACACCGGCAGATTTTCCGGCTGTATTACTTTCTTACAGCAATTCCTGTTTGCCTGATATCGTTAGTATTGTAACAAATTTCATTCCAAAAGGCAAAAACTTTTTGCCTGCAAATCTTTCTGCGAACATTCCCTTTGTTTAATTTTTAACTTTCGCTTTTTATCTTGAACCATTTCAATTTTATGATATAATTCAATTCAACAGTATCTGGTTTTTATGGATCATTCCGTATTCTGTTTTTTGAACTTCTATTCAATTTAAATTGCTTTTCATTTTTAAACTTATATTCATAATTTGAACTCTATGTTCAAGCATCATTCATGACAATAGAATGCTCGCAGAGCGTGCATTCTATTGTTTGTAGGAAAGGAGCCTTCTATGTCAAACATAGCCTATGAACTTTTTGCATCCCGTTTAAAGGAATCCATGAATCAGCAGCAAATGAAACCGATTGATCTTTTACATCTCGCGGAAGAACAGAATTTAAAGCTCGGCAAAAGCCACATCAGCCAGTATGTCAACGGCAAAACCATGCCCCGCGCTGAGATCCTGCAGTTTCTTGCAGATGCCCTCCAGGTTGAGGCAGACTGGCTGGCAGGACGCACCGGTTCTGCACAGAATTTCAGTTCAGAAAAATTGAACTCTGGCAGTACAAAGCTTCCGACTGAGTTCAATTTTTGCCCTCATCCAGACACGGTCAACGGTTCCTCCTCCGCAGGTTCGGTTCAATCTTCTGCATTCTCCAAACGTTTCGATTCGGTTCAGAAGAAAACTTTTTCTCGTCAGGACGGTTCAGACTTTTCCGCTCCGTCCGCTTCCCAGCCGACGCTGTTTAAAAAGTCTTCCAAATTGAACAATGTTCTTTACGATGTCCGCGGTCCGGTTGTCGATGAAGCTGAACGGATGGAATCCTCCGGCGTTCAGATTTTAAAATTGAACATCGGCAATCCCGCCCCCTTCGGCTTCCGCACTCCCGATGAAGTCATTTACGACATGCGCCAGCAGCTGACGGAATGCGAAGGCTATTCTCCCGCTAAGGGACTGTTTGCAGCCCGCAAAGCAATCATGCAGTATGCACAGCTAAAAAATATCCCCAACGTCACCATCGAGGATATCTACACGGGAAACGGTGTCAGCGAGCTGATCAATTTAAGCATGTCCGCCCTGCTGGACGACGGGGATGAAATTCTGATCCCTTCCCCCGACTACCCGCTCTGGACAGCCTGCGCAACGCTTGCAGGCGGCAAAGCCGTCCATTATCTCTGCGACGAGCAGGCAGACTGGTATCCTGACCTTGCCGACATTCGAAAAAAGATCACGCGCCACACGAAAGCGATCGTCATCATCAATCCCAACAATCCGACCGGCGCGCTTTATCCGAAGGAAGTTCTGGAAGGAATCGTGGAAATCGCGCGTCAGCACCATCTGATCATCTTTTCCGATGAGATTTATGACCGACTGGTCATGGACGGCGGCGAGCATATTTCCATCGCATCCCTGGCTCCCGACCTGTTCTGTGTCACCTTCAGCGGTCTGTCCAAGTCCCACATGATCGCAGGCTTTCGAATTGGATGGATGATTTTAAGCGGCAACAAAGCCATCGCGCAGGACTATATCGAAGGCATCCGCATGCTCTCTAATATGCGCTTGTGCTCCAATGTTCCCGCGCAGTCCATCGTCCAGACTGCCCTCGGCGGCTACCAGAGCGTCAGCAATTATTTAACGCCCGGCGGACGGATTTATGAGCAGCGTGAGTGCATTTATCAGGCATTAAAGGACATTCCCGGACTGAGCGTTGTAAAACCGAAAGCAGCCTTTTACATGTTCCCGAAGCTCGACGTCAAAAAGTTTCATATCACCAACGACGAACAGTTTGCCCTCGATCTTCTGCGCGACAAAAAAATCCTGCTCATCCATGGCGGAGGCTTCCACTGGGAGCAGCCTGATCACTTCCGGGTCGTATACCTGCCCCGGATCGAGGTACTCAAGGAATCTGCAGACAAAATTGCGGACTTCTTAAGCTATTACCAGCAAAACCGACGCTGAAAAAAACAGCCCTGCGGCACAGGAGCTTCCAACCGGAACCTCCCGCCGTAGGGCTGTTTTTTTCTTCCTTCGAGCTTCAAACTGCGCTTGGAACATCACCTTGGTTCGATCTGCCCGAAAGCAGCTTTTTTCGCATATAAAAGTATCCCGGAATCAGCACCAGATCGGCGCCCATCCATGCCAGCACCTCTGCGAATAAAATTCCATTTTCTCCAAAAAGCACTGGTAAAATCAGCGTCGCACCGGTTCTCATGATAAATTCAAAAATTCCGGATACAAGCGGAATCACGGTATTTCCCATTCCCTGGATCACGCTGCGGACGATATGTAAAATATACAGTACCCATAAGAAGCTGCTCATAATCCGCAAAAAGCGCCATGCAACCACCGCAGCCTGACTGCCCTGGGCTGCATCTGCAGAGATGAAAAGTCCCAGAATATTTCGTCCGAACAGAAACATCAGTGCGGTAATGACAAAGGAAGTCAGCACACCGATCAAAACACCGATTCTGGTTCCCTCCTTGATCCTGTCTGTTTTTCCCGCACCGAGGTTCTGACCCGTGTAGGTAACCATTGCAAAGCCATAGGAGGTCGCTGCCACCTCAAGGATACCATAAAGCTTGCACGTCGCCGTATAGCCTGCGATAAATGCAACGCCGAAGCTGTTTACCACAGTCTGCACGATCATGCCTCCAATGGCGATCACAAGGTTTTGAAATGCCATCGGTAATCCAAGATATATCAGCTTCCCGCAAAGTCCGGCATGAAGTCTCCATTTGGCGGCCTTCCTTTTTTCTGTAAGCACCTCGATACGGCACAGCTTCCACAGACAATATGCAGAAGCAAGGGTCTGGGCAATCACAGTTGCAAGCGCTGCACCCTTTACGCCCCAGCCAAGCTCCAGAATAAAATATAAATCCAGCGCAATATTAAACAGCGCTGCGATAACACATGCTGTCAGAGGTGTTTTACTGTCTCCAAACGCCCGCAGCATAGCCGCAGTAAAATTATAGAGCATCATCAGCGGAATACCACCAAAGAGCACATACAAATAGTCCAGACAAATCGGGCGAATATCAACAGGAACCTGTAAAATTCCGACCAAACCAGGTAATCCGATCAGAATACCAACGGTAAATAAAATCGCCGCCACTACTGCCAGAAAAGACGCATGAAAAATGGTTTCCTGAAGCGCCTCCTCTTTTTTGGCACCAAACTGCTGGGAAACAAGAATGCCAAAGCCCTGGGTGATTCCCTGAATGGTCCCCAGAACCAGCCAGTTTATCGACTCTACTGTGCCGAGTGCTGCCAACGCATCCACTCCAAGTATTTTTCCCACAATGGCCGTATCAGCCACCGTATAAAACTGTTGAAATACATTTCCCAACATCAACGGCAATGCAAAGCTTAAGATCAGCATCGCCATATTTCCCTGCGTCATATCCATAACACCGGATTTGCCTTTTGTTTTCATCCTGTTTTCTACCCTTCTTTTCTATTCCACAATTTTCTGTGATATCCCACAGTACTTTCCACACTTCCCATATTGACTTTTTTCCGCCATTCATTTTATGATGAAGAAAAAAATGGGAGGATTTCCATATGCAGCTTACAATTAAGCATCCTTTTCTCTGTCTTCCGGTTGTATCCCACCCGAAAGATACCAGGGTCCTGAAACTTTTTGACGGCGAAAAGCTTCTTTTATGTGTTTATTTTCCTTTCGGAGAAGCCGCTGCAGACAACGGAACCTATTCCTACGAATATCTTTCCCCTCTGCCGGTTTCTGAATGGATGGGACGCACGCTGACCCTGTCTGCAGAGTTTCCTGCAGGCTTTGAAGATGCAGTTACTCAGACTGACGAGCTTCCTGTCTCCGACGAAGTTCATCCGGCTGTCCACTTTACAGCCAACGCAGGCTGGATCAACGATCCAAATGGTCTTGTTTACGACAATGGAACCTATCACTTATATTATCAGCACAATCCCTTCGGTGTCAATTGGAACAATATGAGCTGGGGACATGCCACCAGTACCGACCTGCTCCACTGGACACGGCTTCCTGTTGCCATGCTTCCGGATGAAGAGGGAACCATCTTCTCCGGCTGCGGTCTGACAAACGAGCACAGGGATGAAATTCAGGCAGCTGCTGACAGCAACCTCTATCGAAGTCTTCCCAAGGATGCACTCCTGTTCTTCTATACCGCAGCCGGCGGCAGCCATGACAGCGCCTGTAGCGAGGGAAAAGACTACACCCAGCACACAGCATACAGCACCGATCATGGTCTCACTCTGCAGAAGCTTCCGGGAGCAGTTGTTCCGTTTCTCAAAACAGACAACCGTGACCCCAAGGTTTATTGGCACGAAAAATCCAAAGCATTTATCATGTCCCTTTACTTAAAAGGCACGGAATATGCCATCCTTCGTTCCACAGATATGCTCCACTGGGAGATCACTCAGCAACTGACTTTTGAAACTGCCAACGAATGCCCCGATCTACGCCCGATTTCTGCGCCGGACGGCACTGAAAAATGGATTTTCTATACTGCTTCCAGTGAATACTTTATCGGCGATTTTGACGGCTTCCGCTTTACCAACTACAGCGCCGGCAAACGTGCTTCCTATACAGAACTCGCTTATGCCGGACAAACCTATAATAACGCACCTGACCGCATCGTACTGATTCAGTGGCTGCGCACCCAGAATCCGGAACGTCTCTATACCGGCATGCTGACGTTGCCCCGTGAACTTGAGCTGATCAAGCAGGATGGTGAATGGATTCTTGCACAGCATCCTGTTCATGAATGGTTTGATGCAAAAAAAGCAGCGAACACACTCTTCCACGCAGCTGACACCACATCCTGCCAGGCAGAGCTGACTTCTCCTGCAGCAGTTGGCATTGACGTATCCCTTTGCAGCACCGGCAAAGTTTCCTTCTCCATTTTAGGAAATGTCTGCGCCTATGATGCAGCAACCGGTATCTTTACATGTGCAGATAAAGCCACCCAGCTTCCTGCCGGCTTAACAGAGCTTCATCTGATCGCTGACCGCGGCATTCTGGAGCTTTCTGCTAAACAGGATACCGTCATTGCCTACTGGGAGCTGCCTGATGACCGTACCTGCGGAACCATTACTGTCAATGCTGACACACCGATCTGTGCAGAAGCATGGACGGTTCGGTAAAAGCAGCTTGTATGAATTACAGGCATTTTCATAACAGATATCATTAATATAAAAAGCCGTCTGAGCAGAAACTATTTTCTTTCGGACGGCTTTTTGACATTCCTGTGACAGACAATAGAATGCACGCTCTGCGAGCATTCTATTGTCATAAATAAAAAGTGGAACAAACGCTCCTTTGCTCCACTCAAAAATGCTATATTTTATAAAACAACAAAAAAATCCAATCTCGGCATATGCCAAAATCAGACCTTACAGAAAAGTGCTGGTAGCCGGACTTGAACCGGCACGGAGTTGCCCCCGAGGGATTTTAAGTCCCTTGCGTCTGCCTATTCCGCCATACCAGCATATAAAATTATAATTTCTTTTAAAAGAAACGACCCAGACGGGACTCGAACCCGTGACCTCCGCCGTGACAGGGCGGCGCTCTAACCAACTGAGCCACTAGGCCAAATAACTAACTAATTTCAAAAATGGACCTTCGGGGACTCGAACCCAGGACCGACCGGTTATGAGCCGGTTGCTCTAACCAACTGAGCTAAAGGTCCAAAACCCTTACGGGTACCTAATCAAACAACTTACATTGTCAGAAATGACTCCGACGGGAATCGAACCCGTGTTACCGCCGTGAAAGGGCGATGTCTTAACCGCTTGACCACGGAGCCAGGTGATTACTGTAAAAGCAGACATACCTCTCACTGGATTTGCATTCCCAGAAGAAAACACAGGTCTTTCCGATCTGTGCTGCTTTTCTTAGCTCCCCCTGTTGGACTCGAACCAACGACACTGCGGTTAACAGCCGCATGCTCT
>ERZ791887.976-NODE-976-length-22103-cov-5.966709_pt1 | contig 22103 bp, 35 predicted proteins | sample MGYA00510157_ERZ791887 | MGnify/ENA primary metagenome ERZ791887 (study PRJEB30046, sample SAMN00792112) | human gut metagenome | study: EMG produced TPA metagenomics assembly of the A metagenome-wide association study of gut microbiota in type 2... | reverse complement strand
ACTGTAAATCTGCTGCTTATCGCTTCGGTGGTTCGAATCCACCTTCCCCCACCAATTCTCTTTCACAGGAACCAATTTTCATATGGGGGAATTCCCGAGTGGCCAAAGGGGACAGACTGTAAATCTGCTGCTTATCGCTTCGGTGGTTCGAATCCACCTTCCCCCACCAATTCTCTTTCACAGGAACCAATTTTCATATGGGGGAATTCCCGAGTGGCCAAAGGGGACAGACTGTAAATCTGCTGCTTATCGCTTCGGTGGTTCGAATCCACCTTCCCCCACCAAACCCGCACCGTTTTCGGTGCGGGTTTTTGCGCTGTGTCGGGAATTTTCTGTTTGGTTTTACGCCAGCAGCATCCGGGGAGGACGCTGCTGGCGGCTTTTTGTTTTGTAGCCTAAATTCCCACTAGAATTAACCTATACTAGAAAAAGTTGACGAATATGTTCACAATAGTCAGAAATTAGGAAGGCATTTATAACTTTCTTAATGAATTAGAAAAGCAAAGCATGTGCTCAATAGCCACACATTTTTTGCGTGATTATTTTGTGAACTTTCAATTTCTAGCAAGCTGTTTCTAGCGGTATTTGCGTAATACTGTATTAACCGAGAACTTTTCAATGCTTGTATAGGATAAAAGTTCCGGAAATTTAGGTTGTAGCACCGTAAACGTCAAACCTCTCCCGAATAATGTCAAAAGTCAGAAAAGGCGTGCAGTTTTGGAGGATGCGGGTATGCATCGTATGAACAGACAGGCTTCCTTTCCGTGTAGATTACCTTTGAAGATGCAAATAACAGTTCAATCCTGTGTTGTAGCAACAACAATTTCCAAAGCAGTTATTTTATCGTTGCGTTTGCCCATCCGAATCTCCATCATCTTAACGAAGAAACGATTTCATTGTAAATTTCTCCCCATACTTCAAAATATTTGTCTGAATCTTGTTCTGCAATAGCCGACTTTACAGCTGCATCCAATTCCTCAATGGAGTTGTTTGCCGCCCAGCAAGTGAGTTCTTCAACGATTTCCTGGCGATAAATTGCAAGAGATCCATAAACACGATCATCCACACCCTCATGAGCAGGAAGCTGGATACTTTTACCCATGTATCGCTCTAACAGCAAAAGCAGCTTCCCGTCTGTAAGAATTTCATTCTGTGCCAGACCTCGGTCAAACATGGCTTTCAGATATGGTACATCATTTACAACACCAGTGCCGCTTGTTGCTCTATGACTGCCATAGGATTCTGTCGGTCCATCATCATAAATATTGAGATTGAACAGCTTTTCTCCATTATACGGCAAATCACTATCTGCATCCAAATCTTCAATAACGATGTGTTCCAAATGCGTCAGCTCAGCAGGAAGTTCATCTGCCAACGAGTGACCAAGAACACCGGGATTGTCTTCTGGCAAGCGGGTAGAGAAATCTTCCGGCATGGAATTTCCCTCATGGTCATAGGTAAATTCTCTTGTTATCTGGTCAATGGGAACGAGAATATCAGAGGTTACATGGGTAATTACAAGCGGACTATTAAAGCAATCCGCAAGCCCGACCGCAGAGAAGGCTTCCCAGCGTTTTGTATCTTTTACATCCGGGAAATTATCCAGTATCGGAGCAAAAGAGTCTCTGACCAATTTCAGAAAAAACGGAGCATCGTTTCTTTGTGCCATTTGAAAATACTGGTAGAAATTAAAATATACGTTGGCAATAGGAGCAGTCGCAACGGATGCACAGTTGCCCATCTGCAAAGCACTAAGCATCAGCGTTGTATATCCTCCTGCGCTGCCACCAACGATAGCAATTCGCTGATTATCAAATTCCTCCGTGTGCCGCAATGTGTAAAGTGCCGCATTATTGAACACAAGGTCATCGTCTGTCAGCAGACCGTTATGGGACGGCAGTACATCGGTAGGAGAAGCAACCGCCCAACCTTGTTCCAGATACCTTCTCAGTTCCGCAGCGTTCTCCGCCATTTCATAATGCGGCACATAAATCAGTGGCATAGGAGGTTCTGCTTCTTCTGGTATGTAAAGACGGACAGGGCGGCTTTCATTCGTTCCATCCTTGCGAATATACGGAACATCGATCTCACGCTGCTCGATGTTTTCCAATGGTGGCAAATCTTTATTCGCCTCTGTCTGAATGGCAAAAACCTTTGCGTAATCTTCCAAATGGTCGCCTAATTCAGATTTGAGCGTATGGAACAGCACAGCAATGATTCCTGCAATTAGTAATGCAATTACAAGAAAAATAATCAAAACAATTTTTAGCACTTTTTTCATCGTTTTCCCCTTATCAGCGCATTTTTTGCAAAACGCTGCGTTCATCAAATGTTTTTAATCCCATATCAGCAGCAATCACCAAGGCCATACTTACTATAGCTGCCAATAATGTATAAACAATATTCGTTACATCATTCCTTCATATATTTCTCCAAATATTCTTCGACTGCATTCATCCATTGCATATAGAGCTTTGTGTCATTTTGCAAACCATGCCCGGAATGCGGAAGCTCATAATATTGATGGTCAACACCATTTTCCTCTAATGCCGTTTTCAGACGCAGGGACGCAAGGAACGGCTGCATTTTATCGTGTGTGCCATAGGCTACTACCGTCGCAGGAGAATCCGCTGTCACCCAATCCGCCGCTGAAATCGATTTTACCTTTTCCAAATAGCTGCCATCGCTAACCTCTGCCGGAGTAATTTCTGTTCCAGCCATTACGCTGAACATAGCCGCACAGGCTTCATCACTCTTATCTAAGCCAAAGATACCCCAATCTTCCTGGTAGAAGCTGGCGGGACCAACGGCACCAAAGGTCAAAACAACAGGTACAGGAGACTGCTTTGCATCACGATAAGCATAAATCATCGCCAAAGCGTGTCCGGCAGAACCACCGGCAACTGCCATTTTATCAATGGAATATCCGAGCTTTTTTGTTTCTTCGATGATGATGGGAATGGAATCTCTAATTTCTTCGGACATACTGTTTACACTTGCTGTATTAGTGTCAGTACGGAGGGTATAATTGATACCGGCTGCAACGTAACCTTTGGAGCAGAGCCATTTCAGCATTTCTGCATCCTCGCTTTTATCACCGACAGTAAATCCACCTGCGTGGAGATAAACAACAAGACCATAGTTGTCTCGGCTGTTGTCAGCAGGTAAATACAAATCAAATTTATTTGCTTCACCAGCTCCGTATGTAAAATCCGTGTGTACTGTTCCAACGGAATCGTTCCAGTCAACTTTGCAGGCTCCATGTGTAGGGTCACTACTCAACTTAAAAAGAACAGACACAATAAACACGACAATGAAAGTCGCTGCATAAATAAATCCCCAAAGCACTTTGCGCATCCTCCGCTTCTCTTTTTTCATAGGAGATTTCCTCCGAACATGGTTCCGCCCAGGAGCAGATTAAGAACTGCTCTAACGGACAGTCTACCCAGAATGAAAGCTACCACAATAATTACAGATAAAATAGTCATTCGTTTTGCAATCAATGACATCTCATATTTCCTTTCTTCTTGACAACTGATTTTCATTAGCTTATAATAGGTGCGATTGCCAATACATTTGTATCGGCGTTATGATTGTATCAGCAGCAATAGAAATAGTCAATAGGAGAACAGCAAATGAGACAAACAGGCAAAACTGTATCACCGATGAGCAATGAAGGACGCAATCTTTACGTAGTGGAGCATATCACAAATGCGGTTCTGAAGCTGATGCAGACCACCCACTTGAACGATATATCCATCAGCCAGATTTGTGATGAAGCAGGTGTCGGCAGAGCTTCTTTTTACCGCAATTTTGACAGCAAAGAAGCTGTTATCAGCAAGCATCTAAAATCTCTTTTGGACAGTTGGTGGCTGAACGCAATTCAGCAGCCGGATTTTAACTTGGTTGAAGCCATTTTCACCCATTACTGGAACAACAGGGAGCTTTGCCTTAGATTATATGAACAGGGGTTATCTTACCTCAATCTGCAAAGCATAAAAGAAGCCTGCGGTCCAAAACCGGAATACGAAAACTTTGCCGCATATACTACAGCGTATTTCTCTTACGGCCTTTTCGGTTGGATTGAAGAATGGTTTCATCGTGGTATGCAGGAAACGCCAAAAGAAATGGCCGCTCTTTGGGAAAAACACAATAGATAATTCAGGGCAGTATCCCATGTCATCCATTTGAGATACTGCCATTATTTTATGTAGAGTCCGCTCCGCAACCAAAAAAGCATTGATATCACTGCGTTTCCAGACAAATTTTTCAAATTTGATTTCTTCCTGCTCCCAGTCCCGTTTTCACATTTCAGGGGCTTGCGGCGTGGGCGCTGCCGATCAAGCATTGCGCCTTTCATGGCGTGCTGGCTTAGGCTGGCAGACATGAAAAGCTACCTGGCGAGGGTAGATGAATGGATGCGAACAAGGCTGAGAATGTTTATCTGGAAAAGCCCAAAGACGATTGGCAACAGATACCGTAATTTGCGGAAGTGTGGAACAGGCCACAAGAACGCAATTAGGGTGGCGAATACGAGAAAAGGCTACCGGCGAAGTGCCGATAGCCCGATCGTAAAACTGGCAATCTCAAAAGAAAAATTGAAGAAAGCCGGATATACATTTCTTCTCGACTATTGCCTTGAAGTAACAGCGTAAACTTGGAAACCAACCTGTACCGAACGGTACGCCAGACTGTCTAACGGTTGACGGTGGTGTGAAAGGTCGGGGCGGCGAATTGTCAGCCCATCCTACTCGATTTACAGAAGACCTTCCACCAATTCCACCCAGCCGTCATAGCTCAGGGCACCGGCGAAGCTCTCTTTGACGATATTGCCGGATGCGCCGATGATAACCGTGGTGGGGACATACATGGTTTGCAGGAAGTCCAGCTGGTCACAGTGGTGCAGAATGGGGTAGGTGACACCACGGCGCTCCAGAATGGTGCGTACCTCCTGGTCGGAATCCGGGGTGGAGAAAACACCGATGACCTGAACGCCTTTGTCGGCATATTCCTCACTGATTTTTTGGAGGGCAGGCAGTTCATTGACGCAAGGGCCACACCAAGGCTCCCAGAAATTCAGAATGGTCAGAGTATGACCGGCGAAAATCTGCTCGGTGACCGGGTTACCATCCAGGTCAGTGGTATCAAAGAGAAATTCCGGGGCGAAGGGCACATTGTCCTCCCACCGCAGGGAAAGCTCCCGGATGTAGACGTTGCCGTTTTCACACTGCACCTGATACTCATAGGCAGTTCCGGCATCTTCGTTGCATAGGAGCAGGGTGACGTAGCCGTCCTGGGCTGCGGTGAGCTTAAAATGCTGATTTCCGTCCTCGTCTGTCTCGCCGGTGTCCACCGACAAAACATCCTCCTGATCCATTTTTACGTCCCAGGTGCCGGGCAGAATCAGCTCTGGCTTGACGGTGACGTTCAGCTGTTCATCCACGCTGACTTCCAGCCAGAAATAGGAGAGGGGCTGAACGCTCTCCCAGGGGCGCTGGTAGGAAAAGGTGAAGTAGGCTTCGCCAGCGCTGACACCGGTAATGCGGAAATTATGGATGGCAGGGGAGCCTACCAGCCAGGGATCATTTTCCAGAGACATAACATCCAGGTCGTCGGCAACGGCGACATCTTCGTTTTCGCTGGTGGCGCTCCATCTGTAGCCGGTGCTGGGGTTGCAGGCTAGGCTGACATCCACACACCGCTGGGGGTCGCCCTCGTCATCGGCGCTGACCATGGGGCAGGTGAGCAGCAGGGCAGCCAATAGCAGACAGAATAATTTTTTCATGGGCATATCCTCCTTTTGGGTTCTGGGTTTACTATACATTATATATGAGGAGATTGCAATGGGGCAAAGACTAAGGTTTTATTAAATGTATGGAGGATGCTGTCCGGCGGTCGTTTGTGAAAAATGAATAAGCAAGTCCCTCAAAATTATAGAGCCTGTTGTACAGAAAAAGCAAGCGCCGGTCTGTGAAGAAAAATCTATGTTATATACGAAAACCAATGCAAAACTTTGTAAAAAATCCTGAAAAAATGCTTGACATTTTTTTGCCTTGGTGGTATCATATCTCTGTTCGTGTGGGAATCCCCTGCGAACACTGCGATGATGCAGGAGATTGCGTCTTAGACGGTAACTTCTGCGGAGTATGTCCGGTCATCGGGCGGCTGAACGCTTCACTGCGCTGGCGTATATCACCAGGCAGGAGAAGAATGGTCGGCGCTTGTCGGCCAATTTTCATGCCCTGGAATGATACGCACGGAGGCGCGGACAGAAGAGTTCGACCGTACCCAGCCATTTCGCAACTGAGTACGTTATATCAAGGAGGAAAAACAAACTATGGCAAACCAAATGATCCGCATTCGGCTGAAGGCTTACGATCACCAGCTGATCGACTCCAGCGCTGCAAAGATCGTGGAGACCGCAAAGCGCAACGGCGCCCAGGTTTCCGGCCCCATCCCTCTGCCCACCAAGAAGGAGGTTGTCACCATCCTTCGCGCTGTTCACAAGTACAAGGACAGCCGTGAGCAGTTTGAGCGCAGAACCCACAAGAGACTGATCGATATCCTCAACCCCAACCAGAAGACCGTTGAAGCTCTGATGAGCCTCGACCTTCCCGCTGGCGTTGAGATAGAGATAAAGCAGGCTTAACCCAAAAGGATAAGCCGCTGCCCGCACTGTCTGGCATCGGGCGGACGGGTCATGTTGGCATCCGTTCCCAATGCGGAAGTCAACCAATAACCTAATAAAGGAGAAACCAAAAATGCAGAAAGCAATCATCGGCAAAAAAGTGGGCATGACCCAGATCTTCGATGAGAGCGGCAAGGTCATTCCTGTTACCGTTGTGGAAGCAGGTCCCTGCGTTGTCACTCAGAAGAAGACCGTTGAGACCGACGGCTACACCGCCGTCCAGCTTGGCTTTGGCGACGTGAAGGAGTCCAAGCTGAGCAAGCCTGAGGCAGGCCACCTGAAGAAGGCTGGCGTTGCCCCCAAGAAGTACCTGAAGGAGTTCAAGCTGGATGGCGCTGCTGACATGAATGTCGGCGACGAAGTCAAGGCTGACACCTTCGCTGCCGGCGACAAGATTGATGTGACCGGCATCACCAAAGGCCACGGCTACCAGGGCGTTGTGAAGCGCTATGGCGCAGGCCGTACCCCCATGACCCACGGCGGCGGCCCTGTCCACCGTCATGCAGGCTCCATGGGCGCTTCCTCTCACCAGTCCCGTATTTTCCCGGGTAAGATCGGCGCAGGCCAGATGGGCTGCACCCAGGTTACCATCGAGAATCTGGACATTGTGAAGGTTGATGCAGAACTGAACATGATTGTTGTTCGCGGCGCAATCCCCGGCCCCAAGGGCGGCCTGGTGTACCTGCGCAACACCGTGAAGAACATCAAGGTCAAGAATGTCGAGACCGGCATCAGCAAGAACCCGCAGAAGGCTTCCGGCAGAAATCCCCAGAAGGCTTCCGCAAGAGGCTAAGGAAAGGAGATCTTAAATCATGCTTACGAAAGTTTATAATATGGCTGGCAAGCAGGTTGGCGAGATCGAACTGCCCGAAGCTGTGTTCGGCGTTGAGCCCAACGCTGCTGTCGTTCACGACGCAGTCAAGAATCATCTGGCCAACAAGCGTCAGGGCACTCAGAACGCTCTGACCCGCGCTGAGGTTTCCGGCGGTGGCCGCAAGCCCTGGCGTCAGAAGGGCACCGGCCGCGCTCGTCAGGGCAGCACCCGTGCTCCTCAGTGGACTCATGGCGGTATCGTGTTCGCTCCCAAGCCCCGCGATTACAGCTATTGCCTGAACAAGAAGGCCAAGCGCCTGGCGCTCAAGAGCGTCCTGAGCGCAAAGGCCACCGAGCAGTCCGTTGTCGTCATCGACGCCATCAAGATGGCTGCTCCCAAGACCAAGGAATTCGCTGCATTCCTCAGCGCCGTCGGCTGCAACACCAAGACTCTGGTTGTTACCGCTGAGGTTGATCAGAATGTTGTGAAGTCCGGCCGCAACATTGCCGGCTGCCAGGTCACCTTCGCTAACCTGCTGAATGTGTATGACGTGCTGCACGCCGACAAGCTGGTTGTTGACCAGGCTTCCCTGGCTAAGATCGTGGAGGTATTCGCCTAATGAAGAACGTTTACGATATCATCAAGAGACCCGTTATCACCGAGCAGTCCATGGAGTCTGTCGCTGATAAGAAGTATGTCTTCATGGTCGATGTGAATTCCAACAAGACCGAAATCAAGGCTGCTGTTGAAGAAGTGTTCGGTGTGAAGGTCGCTAAGGTCAACACCATTCGGATGCAGGGCAAGACCAAGCGCACCGGCGCTTATCCTGCTGGCAAGCGTGCCGAGTACAAGAAGGCAGTTGTCACCCTGACTGCTGACTCCAAGACCATCGAGTTCTTCGAGGGTATGGTCTAAACCAAATCTCAAAAAGGAGAGAAACGCAAATGGCTATTAAAACTTTCAAGCCTTACACCCCGGCTCGTAGAAACATGACTGTTTCTGCTTTCGACGGTGTGGATAAAAAGGCAAAACCTGAGCGTAGCCTGGTTGAGACCCTCAAGAAGAATGCAGGTCGCAACTCCTACGGTCACATCACTGTCCGCCATAAGGGCGGCGGAAACAAGCGGAAGTACCGCGTTATCGATTTCAAGCGCCAGAAGCTGGATATGCCCGCTACTGTGCAGCGCATCGAGTACGACCCCAACCGCTCCGCTTTTATTGCACTGATTAAGTACGAAGACGAGACCCTGAGCTACATCCTGGCTCCCTATGGCCTGAAGGCTGGCGATCAGGTTGTCTCCTCCGCTGCTGCCGACATCAAGCCCGGCAACTGCCTGCCCATTGCCAACATCCCTGTTGGTACCGTCATCCACAACGTGGAGCTCCAGCCCGGCCACGGTGCTCAGCTGGTTCGCGCTGCCGGCGGTGCTGCTCAGCTGATGGCAAAGGAAGGCGAGCTGGCTCAGGTTCGTCTGCCCTCCGGTGAGGTGCGTTATGTTCGCATGAACTGCACCGCCTGCATCGGCCAGGTTGGCAACCTCGACCATGAGAACGTCCACATCGGTAAGGCCGGTCGTACCCGTCACATGGGCATCCGTCCCACCGTCCGTGGTTCCGTCATGAACCCCAACGACCATCCTCACGGTGGTGGCGAGGGCCGCGCACCTGTCGGCCGTCCCGGCCCTGTGACTCCTTGGGGCAAGCCTGCTATGGGCTATAAGACTCGTAAGACAAAGAACCGTACCAATAAGTTCATTGTCAAGCGCAGAAACAGCAAGTAAGGAGGAAATGAAATGAGCAGAAGTATCAAAAAGGGCCCTTTCGTAGCTCCCGAGCTGTATAAGCGCGTTGAGGAGCTGAACAAGGCCGGTGAAAAGAAGGTTCTGAAGACCTGGTCCAGAGCCTCCACCATTTTCCCCTCCTTTGTCGGTCACACCATCGCTGTCCACGACGGCCGCAAGCACGTTCCCGTCTATATCACCGAGGATATGGTCGGCCACAAGCTGGGCGAGTTCGTTCCTACCAGAACCTTCCGGGGTCACTCTGGCAGCAAGACCGCAAATTCCAAGTAAGGAGGTACGAAAATGGAAGCATTTGCACATGTTAAGTACGTCCGCATGTCCCCCCGCAAGGTCAAGCTGGTTTGCGACATGATTCGGGGCAAGGACGTGAAGACCGCTGCCGCGTACCTGAGCAACACCTCCAAGGCTGCTTGTGAGCCCATGGCCAAGCTGCTGAAGAGCGCCGTTGCAAACGCCGAGCATAATCACGAAATGAACGCTGATAACCTGTACGTTTCCACTGTTGTTGCTAACCCCGGCCCCATCCTGAAGCGTGGCCGCATCGCATCCCGTCGTGGTTTCGTTCGGATCAATAAGAGAACCACTCACATCACCATCGGTGTGAGCGAGAAGGCTTAATCAGGAGGTAGCTATGGGACAGAAAGTTAATCCCCATGGACTGCGGGTTGGCGTTATCAAGGACTGGGATTCCCACTGGTACGCCCGCGAGGACAAGGTCGGTGACCTGGTCGTCGAAGACTACAACATCCGTAAGTATTTGAAGAACAAGCTCTATGCCGCTGGCATCGCAAAGATTGAAATCGAGCGCTCCACCGGCAAGGTGAAGATCAACATCCACTGCTCCCGTCCCGGCGTGATTATCGGTAAGGCTGGTGCCGAAATCGAGAATCTGCGCAAGGATGTAGAGAAGAAGCTGGGCAAGAGCGTCAACCTGAACATCGTTGAGGTTCGCTCTCCTGACCTGAACGCTCAGCTGGTGGCCGAGAACATTGCACAGCAGCTGGAGAAGCGTATCTCCTTCCGCCGCGCCATGAAGAAGGCCATGCAGCAGGCCACCCGTCTGGGTGCCAAGGGCATCAAGGTCACCTGCGGCGGCCGTCTGGGCGGCGCAGAAATTGCCCGTACCGAAAGCTATCACGAGGGCACCATTCCCCTCCAGACCATCCGTGCCGACATTGAGTACGGCTTCGCTGAGGCTGCCACCACCTATGGCCGCATCGGCGTGAAGGTTTGGATTTACAAGGGCGAGGTCCTCAACACCACCCTGCGTGCTGCCGCTCCCGAACCCGCTCCCCGTGAGCGTCGTGAGCGCCGCGGCAATGGCGAGCGCCGCCCCGGCAACGGTGAGCGTCGTGAGCGCCGCAGCGGTGACCGTCCCAATAACCGCAGAGAAGGAGGTAACCGCTAATGCTGCTGCCTAAAAGAGCAAAGTACCGCAAGGTTCAGCGTGGCCGTATGACCGGCGCTGCCTCCCGCGGCAACAAGGTTTCCTACGGTGAGTACGGCATCCAGGCTCTGGAGCCCGGCTGGATCACCGGCAATCAGATTGAAGCAGCCCGTATCGCTATGACTCGTTACACCAAGCGTGGCGGTAAGGTCTGGATCAAGATTTTCCCCGACAAGCCTTATTCCAAGAAGGGCCTGGGCACCCGTATGGGTTCCGGTAAGGGCGCTCCTGAAGGCTGGGTCGCAGTCGTTAAGAATCAGAAGGTGATGTTTGAGATTGGCGGCGTTACCGAAGACGTTGCCCGCGAGGCTCTGCGTCTGGCTCAGCACAAGCTGCCCATCAAGACTCGTATCATCACCAAGGAAGTCGAAACTGAGATTGGTGGTGAATAATGATGAAGGCAAAGGAACTCAAGAATCTGTCCTCCGAGGAGCTGGCCAAGAAGCTGGATGAGCTGAAGAAGGATCTGTTTATGCTGAGAATGCAGCATGCAACCAATCAGCTGGACAATCCCATGCGTCTGAACGCCGTGAAAAAGGACATTGCCCGCATCAAGACCATTATTCGTGAGAAAGAGACCAACGTCTGAGGAGGATACGTAAATGACTGAGAATAGAGCATTCCGTAAAACCAGAATCGGTCAGGTCGTCTCCGACAAGATGGACAAGACCATTGTGGTTGCAATTGAGGATAGCGTGCAGCATCCTCTGTACAAGAAGACCATGAAGCGGACCTACAAGCTGAAGGCACACGACGAAAACAACGAGTGCGGCATCGGCGATACCGTTGAGGTCATGGAGACCCGTCCCCTGTCCAAGGACAAGAGATGGAGACTCGTAAGAATTATCGAAAAGGCGAAGTAAGGAGGTCGGCGTAAATGATTCAGCAGGAAAGCTATCTGAAGGTTGCCGACAATACCGGCGCCAAGGAAATCCACTGCATCCGCGTCCTGGGCGGCTCCAAGCGGAAGTTCGGCAACATTGGCGATGTCATTGTTGCTTCCGTCCGTAAGGCTGCTCCCGGCGGCACGGTGAAGAAGGGCGAAGTCGTCAAGGCCGTCATCGTCCGTACCAAGCGGGGTGTCCGTCGTGAGGACGGCAGCTACGTCCGCTTTGATGAGAACGCTGCTGTTATCATCAAGGAAGACAAGAACCCCAAGGGTACCCGTATCTTTGGACCGGTGGCACGCGAGCTGCGTGAGAAGGATTTCATGAAAATCCTGTCCCTGGCTCCCGAAGTCATTTAATGGAGGACCCAAGGAATGAACATTAAGAAGAATGATACCGTCATCGTCCTGTCCGGCAAGGACAAGGGCGTGAAGGGCAAGGTACTGGTTGCCATGCCCGCCGAGAACAAAGTGATTGTGGAGCAGGTCAATGTGGCTACCTGCCACACCAAGCCCCGCCGTCAGGGCGAGACCGGTGGCATCGTCAAGCGCGAGACCCCCATCCGCTCCTGCAAGGTCGCTCTGTTCTGCCCCAAGTGCAACAAGGGTGTCCGCGTCGGCTTCAAGGTTGAGGGCGACAAGAAGACCCGTATCTGCCGCAAGTGCGGCTCCGAAATCTGAGAAAGGAGCGTTTTGAAACATGGCTAACAGAATGAAAGAAAGATATGTTGCTGAAATCGCTCCCGCTCTGAACAAGAAGTTCGGCTACAAGAGCGTTATGCAGATTCCCAAGCTGGACAAGGTGATTGTGAACGTCGGCTGCGGCGAGAGCAAGAACAATGCCAAGGAAATCGAAGCCATCTGCAAGGACATCGCTGCCATCACCGGCCAGAAGCCTGTGACCTGCAAGGCGCGCAAGTCCGTTGCTAACTTCAAGGTCCGTGAGGGCGAAACTGTCGGCGTGAAGGTCACCCTGCGCGGCGACAAGATGTATGAGTTCCTGGACCGTCTGTTCAGCGTGGCTCTGCCCCGCGTCCGCGACTTCCGCGGCATCAGCCCCAACTCCTTCGATGGCCGCGGCAACTATGCCTTCGGTCTGAAGGAACAGCTGATTTTCCCCGAAATCGAGTACGATAAGGTGGACAAGATTCGTGGTATGGATATCTGCATCTGCACCACTGCCACCACCGACGAGGAAGCCAAGGAGCTGCTGAGCCAGCTGGGCGCTCCCTTCACTGCTTGATTAGGAGGATAGCATAATGGCAAAGAAGTCTATGATTCTGAAGCAGCAGGCTGAGCCCAAGTTCTCCAGCCGCCGCTACAACCGCTGCAAAATCTGCGGCAGACCTCATGCTTACCTGCGCGACTACGGCGTGTGCCGTATCTGCTTCCGCGAACTGGCCTACAAGGGTCAGATTCCCGGTGTCCGTAAGGCCAGCTGGTAAGGTCGAATTTATAATGTGAAAAGATTTGGGAAGTCCCGGGAAGATGGGGGAGCGCCAATGGCGAGCCTCGCATTCCCCGGATACCCCCAAACTTCAACGGGTTAAGCCCGTAACTTCTATAAGGAGGATATTAACATGCAAATCACCGATCCCGTAGCAGATATGCTGACCCGTATTCGGAACGCTAACTCTGCAAAGCACGAAACTGTGGATGTCCCCGCATCCAACCTGAAGAAGTCCATTGCCCAGATTCTGCTGGACGAGGGCTACATCAAGGCTTACACCGTTGTTGACAACGGTAACCAGGGCGTCATTCACATCACCCTGAAGTATCTGGCCAAGAAGCAGGCTGTCATTTCCGGTCTGCGCCGTGTTTCCAAGCCCGGTCTGAGAATTTACGCCGGTGCCGAGGAGCTGCCCAAGGTTCTCAAGGGTCTGGGCATCGCCATCGTCTCCACTTCCAAAGGCGTTATGACCGACAAGAAGGCTCGCGAACTGCACATCGGCGGCGAAGTCCTGGCCTTTGTCTGGTAAGGAGGATTCGGAAATGTCTAGAATTGGTAAGAAGCCGGTTATCATTCCGGCAAACTGCACGGTTGATATTGCCGAGGGCAATGCTGTCACCGTGAAGGGTCCCAAGGGCACCCTGAGCTACACCTTCCATCCCGATATGATTCTGAAGGTTGAGGGCAATGTGCTGACTGTTGAGCGTCCCGACGACGAGCATCTGCACAAGTCTCTGCACGGCCTGACTCGCACTCTGCTGCACAACATGGTTGAGGGCGTTGAGAAGGGCTACACCAAGGAGCTGGACGTCAACGGTGTCGGCTACCGTGCTGAGAAGAAGGGCACTCAGCTGGTCATGCGTCTGGGCTTCTCTCACGAGGTTTTCGTGGACGAGATTCCCGGCATCACCATTGAGGTTCCCAACCCCAACAAGATTATCATCCACGGCATCGACAAGCAGGCCGTCGGCCAGTTCGCTGCCGAAGTCCGTGGCAAGCGTCCCCCCGAACCCTACAAGGGCAAGGGCATCAAGTATACCACTGAGGTCATCCGCCGCAAGGTTGGTAAGACCGGTGGTAAGAAGTAATGGAGGTGTGCCGAAATGGTCAGCAGAATTGATAAGAAAGCAATGCGCCTGAAGCGGCATGTCCGCGTTCGTGGCAAGGTCTCCGGCACTCCCGAGCGTCCCCGTCTGAACGTGTTCCGCAGCAATGCGAACATCTACGCACAGATTATCGACGACGTCAACGGCGTAACTCTTGTTTCCGCCAATACGCTGGAGAAGGAATTTGAAGGCTCCACCGGCAACTGCGAAGCTGCCAAGAAGGTGGGCACTGTCCTGGCTGAGCGCGCCAAGGCAAAGGGCATCGAAGAGGTTGTCTTCGACCGCGGTGGCTATGTGTACCATGGCCGCGTGGCTGCTCTGGCCGAGGGTGCCCGCGAAGGCGGACTTCAGTTCTAAGGTTGAGGAGGAAAAGAAATGGCTTACAATAAGACTCCTAACAATGAAGCTCCCGAGCTCATTGAGAAGGTCGTTTACCTGAACCGCGTCAGCAAGACCGTGAAGGGCGGCCGTGTCATGAAGTTCTCCGCTCTGGTTGTTGTCGGTGACGGCAAGGGTACCGTTGGCTACGGCTTGGGTAAGGCTGCCGAGGTTTCCGAAGCAATTCTCAAGGGCATCGCTGATGCCAAGAAGAATATGGTCAAGGTTTCCCTGGCTGGCGACACCATTCCCCACGATGTCATCGGCATCTTCGGTGCTGGCACTGTCATGCTCAAGCCCGCTCCCGAAGGCACCGGCGTTATCGCCGGCGGCGCTGTCCGTGCCGTCATGGAAGCTGTCGGCATCAGAAACATCTGCGCAAAGTGCCTGCGTTCCAACAACCCTCAGAACGTGGTCAAGGCTACCATGGCTGGCCTGACCTCTCTGCGTTCTCCTGAGCAGGTTGCTGCTATCCGCGGTAAGAGCGTGGAAGAAATTGTGTAAGGAGGCAATTAACATGGCAAACCTGAAAATTACGCTTGTTAAGAGCCTGAACGGTCGCCTGGAGCGGCACATCGCTACCGCAAACTCCCTGGGTCTTCGCAAGATTGGCCAGGTCAGCATCCAGCCCGACAATACCCAGACCCGCGGCAAGATTGCCAAGATTGGCTATCTGCTGAAGGTTGAAGAAGTTTAATAAGGAGGAGAAGACAATGAAGCTCCATGAACTCTCTCCTGTCGCAGGCTCCACTCAGGTGGGCAAGCGCAAGGGCCGCGGTACCGGTTCCGGCAACGGCAAGACCGGCGGTCGTGGTCACAAGGGCCAGAAGGCTCGTTCCGGCGGCAAGGTTCGCGTCGGTTTTGAAGGCGGCCAGATGCCTCTGGTTCGTCGTATCCCCAAGCGTGGCTTCAACAACATTTTTGCAAAGCCTCTGACCGCAGTCAACGTGAATCTGCTGAACTGCTTCGAGGACGGCGCTGTTGTGGATGCTGCCGCAATTGTCGAGGCTGGTATCGTCTCCACCTGCCCCAATGGCCTGAAGGTTCTGGGCAGCGGCGAGCTGACCAAGAAACTCACTGTCAAGGCTGCGGCTTTCTCTGAGTCTGCCAAGGAAAAGATTGAGCAGGCAGGCGGAAAGGCCGAGGTGATCTAAGTGTTGCAGACACTTCGGAATGCATGGAAGATTCCTGAACTCCGTAAAAAGATCATCTTTACCCTGTTTATCCTGCTGCTCTATCGCGTGGGAAATGTGATTCCTGTTCCCTTCATTGATGTGGACACGCTGTCTACCTATTTCAATCAGACGCTGTCCGGCACCATCCTGGGTCTGTACAATGCAATGTCCGGTTCCGCATTCTCCCGCGCAACCGTCTTTGCATTGGGTATTCAGCCCTACATCAACTCCTCCATCATCATCCAGTTGCTGACCATTGCAATTCCTGCTCTGGAGCGGCTGGCCAAGGATGAGGGCGAAGAGGGCAAGAAGAAAATTGCACGCATCACCCGCTACGCCACTGTGGGCTTGGGTCTGCTGATGGGCTGGGCATACTACATGATGCTCAGAAACTACAGCTCCGCAAGCTTCGCCATCATCACCGAGACCGGCTTTATGCCTGCACTGGTCATTATCCTGGCCTTCACTGCCGGCTCCGCTCTGGTTATGTGGCTGGGCGAGCAGATCACCGAGTTTGGTATCGGCAACGGCATCTCCATGATTCTGTTTGCCAACATCATTTCCGGTCTGCCCTCCATGCTGTTCAACCTGATGAAGATGGCCTGGTGGCAGATTGTCATCGTGCTGGTTGGCATTGTTGCGCTGATTCTGTTCATCGTCTTCATCAACGATGCAGAGCGCCGCATCCCCATCCAGTATGCAAAGCGCGTGGTAGGCCGCAAGGTCTATGGCGGCCAGAACACCAACCTGCCCATCAAGGTGAGTATGTCCGGCGTGATGCCCGTCATTTTCGCACAGTCCATCTGCTCCCTGCCCGCTACCATCTGTGCCTTTACCGGTCACACCTCCGGCTGGGCCTACAAGTACCTGTGGAGCAACGCCAGCGCATTCTATGCGGTTGTTTACTTCCTGATGATTTTCTTCTTCAGCTGGTTCTACTCCACCATTCAGTACGACCCCATGGAGATTTCCAACAATCTGATGAAGAACGGCGGCTTTATCCCCGGCTTCCGCCCCGGTAAGCCCACCGCTACCTTCATTCAGAAGGTCATCAACAAGATTGTGGTCTTTGGCGCTGTTTATCTGGGCATCGTGGCTATGCTGCCCATCATCGCCGGCGACCTGATGACCGGCTTCAACAGCCTGGCCATCGGCGGTACCTCCGTCATCATCGTTGTGGGCGTTGCCCTGGAGACGGTGCAGGCGCTGGAGGCTCAGATGCTGATGCGTCACTACAAGGGCTTCCTGGACTAATCGGGGGAGGTATTGGCAGGATGAATCTCATTCTACTGGGCGCTCCCGGCGCCGGAAAGGGGACCCAAGCTGAGCTGCTTGTTCACAAGCTCTCTATCCCCGCCATTTCTACCGGGAATATGCTCCGCGAGGCCATTGCAAATGGCACCGAGCTGGGCAAGAAAGCAAAATCCTACATGGACGCGGGCAATCTGGTTCCCGACGAGCTGATTCTCGGCATCGTCGCCGACCGGGTGGCACAGCCCGATTGCGCCGGTGGCTTCATTCTGGACGGCGTGCCCCGCACGCTGGCCCAGGCAGAGGCACTGGAGGCAAAGGGTGTGAAAATCGACCATGTGGTTTCCATTGAGGTGGCCGACAGCGAGATTGAGGGTCGCATGACCGGACGCAGAGTCTGCTCCAAGTGCGGTGCCAGCTATCACGTTGTTGCCAATCCTCCTAAGGTGGAGGGCATCTGCGATGCTTGCGGCGGCGAGCTGATCATCCGTAAGGATGACGCCCCCGAGACCGTCCGCAACCGCCTGAAGGTCTACCACGCTACCACCGAAGTTCTCAAGGACTTCTACGGTAAGCTGGGCAGACTCATTGAGGTGAACGGAAGCCAGTCCATCGAAAAAGCCAACGAGGACATCCTCGCTGCAATAGGGGCAAAGGTATGATCACAATCAAAAATGAACGAGAGCTTTCCTGTATGCGTCAGGCTTGTAAAATTACCGCGGCAGCCCGTGCTTTGGCAGGGGAATTGGTAAAACCCGGCGTATCCACGAAGGCAATAGATCGGGCCGTTCACGATTTTATCGTCAGTCAGGGCGCAAAACCGTCGTTCCTGAACTACAACGGCTTCCCTGCAAGTGCTTGCATCAGCGTCAACAATGTGATTATCCACGGAATTCCGGGTGGCTACATCCTGAAGGAAGGCGATATTGTCAGCGTGGACGTGGGTGCGTTCTATAAGGGATTTCATGGCGATTGTGCCGCAACCTATGCCTGTGGTGCCATCAGCACCGAAGCCCAAAGGCTGATTGATGTAACGAAGCAGTCCTTTTTTGAAGGTATCAAATTCGCTACCAAAGGCAATCGGGTGCAAGATATCTCCCATGCCGTACAGACGTATGTGGAGTCTAACGGTTTCGCAGTTGTCCGGGACTTCGTGGGTCACGGCGTTGGCCGGCAGCTGCATGAGGAGCCTGAGGTGCCCAATTTTGGCGCACCGGGTCGCGGCCCCAGGCTTTTGCCTGGAATGACCATCGCGGTTGAACCCATGGTGAATGTCGGAACCTATGAGGTGAAGATACTCTCCGATGGGTGGACCACGGTGACTGCCGACGGCAAGCTGGCCGCTCACTATGAAAATACTGTACTCATCACCGACGGCGAGCCGGAAATACTCACCGTCACCGAAGGACTTTGATCTATGGACCCAGAGAAATCGGGATTTCAAATCTCGGATGTGGTGATTTCCGTACAGGGACGTGACCAGGGTGAATGGTATTATGTTGTTGGCTTGCAGGAGGATTACCTCCTGCTGGCCAACGGGAAAAACAGGACTCTGGAAGCTCCAAAGCGGAAGAAGCAAAAGCACGTAGAGAAAGTACTTCGATCTGAGACCAGAGTTGCCGCAAAGATTCTTTCCGGCGACAAAGTGCTCAACGGCGAATTACGAAGAGACCTGGCCTTTTTAAGCCGGGGGATGCAAGCGAACAACCTAGGAGGTTAATGACTTGGCTGCGAAAGACGACGTAATCGAACTTGAGGGCATCGTAACTGATGCACTGCCCAATGCAATGTTCAAGGTTGACATCGGCAATGGACACAGCATTCTGGCACACATTTCCGGCAGGCTCAGAATGAATTTCATTAAGATCTTGCCCGGTGACAAAGTAACCGTTCAAATGTCTCCCTATGATTTGACCCAAGGCCGAATCACCTGGAGAAGCAAGTAATTCTAAGAGAATCGATTTCTCATATGGAGGTTAAACAGTATGAAGGTAAGACCGTCCGTTAAACCCATGTGCGAAAAGTGTAAGATCATCAAGCGCAAGGGTCGCGTTATGGTAATTTGCGAAAACCCCAAGCACAAGCAGAGACAAGGCTAATAGGAGGTGCTGAGAATTTATGGCACGAATTTCTGGTATTGATCTTCCCCGCGAAAAGCGGATCGAAGTTGCTCTGACCTATATCTACGGTATCGGACCTGCCCGTGCAGCGGAAGTTCTGAAGACCACCGGTATCAACCCCGATACCCGCGTCCAGGATCTGACCGACGAACAGGAGGCCCAGCTCCGCGAGGCCATTGAGCATGGTTATCTCATCGAGGGCGACCTGCGCCGTGAGACCGCTATGAACATCAAGCGTCTCAGCGAAATCGGCTGCTATCGTGGTCTGCGTCATCGCCGTGGCCTGCCTGTTCATGGCCAGCGCACCAAGACCAACGCCCGCACTCGTAAGGGTCCCAAGAAGACCATTGCGAACAAGAAGAAGTAAGGAGGGATATGTACTATGGCAACGAAGACTGCTAAGAAGGTTGTTAAGCGCCGTCGTGAGCGCAAAGTGGTTGAGAAGGGTGCGGCACATATCCGTTCCTCTTTCAACAACACCATGGTGACCATCACCGACCTGGAGGGCAATGCTCTGTCTTGGGCTTCCTCCGGCGGACTGGGCTTCCGTGGCTCCCGTAAGTCCACCCCCTATGCCGCTCAGACTGCTGCTGAGACTGCTGCTAAGGCTGCGATGGAATACGGTCTGAAGACTGTTGAGGTCTATGTGAAGGGCCCCGGCCAGGGACGTGAAGCTGCTATCCGCGCTTTGCAGACCGCCGGCCTGGAAGTCGTTATGATTAAGGACGTGACTCCCATTGCTCACAATGGCTGCCGTCCCCCCAAGAGACGTCGTGTCTGATTACGCTATAGGAGGAATTTTGCGTTATGGCTAAGAATATGCAGCCCGTGCTGAAGCGTTGCAGAACGCTGGGCGTTTCTCCTGCCGCAATGGGTTACAAGAAGACTTCCAACAAGAACCCCGGCGGCCAGAGAAGAGCTAAGAAGTCTGAGTATGCTACTCAGCTGACCGAGAAGCAGAAGGTCAAGTTTGTTTATGGTATCCAGGAGAAGCAGTTCCGTAATTACTACGAGAAGGCTTCCCGCATGGGCGGCAACACCGGTGAGGAGCTGCTGACCTTTGTGGAGCGCCGCCTGGATAACGTTGTGTACCGTCTGGGCTTTGCCAACTCCCGCCGTCAGGCGCGTCAGCTGGTCAACCACGGTCACTTCACTGTCAATGGCAGCCGTGTCAACATCCCCAGCTATCTGGTGAAGGTTGGCGACGTTGTGGCTGTCAGCGAGAAGAGCGCTTCCAACAACTTCTTCAAGAAGCTGAAGGAGGACGACTCCTTTGTTGCTGCTCCCAAGTGGCTGGATCGTGATAAGAACACCCTCCAGGGCAAGGTTGTTGCGATGCCTACCAAGGCCGATATCGACTTCGATATTGCAGTGCACCTCATCGTCGAGTTGTACTCCAAGTAATAATCTCCCCCCTGATTGTCCGCTATACTGCTATGTGGGGAGTTTTCTCCCCACGCTACTAAGGAGGGTTTTGATTCATGGTAGAAATTGAAAAGCCTCGCATCAGCTGCTTTGATTCCGCAGAGAACATCTCCTACGGCAAGTATGTCGTGGAGCCTCTGGAGCGCGGCTACGGCATGACTCTGGGCAACTCTCTGCGCAGAATCCTGCTGTCCAGCCTGCCCGGCTATGCAGCCACCTCTGTGAAGATTCAGGGCGTGCAGCATGAGTTCTCCACCATCCCCGGCGTGACCGAGGATGTGACCGAGATTGTGCTGAACGTCAAGAGAATCACACCCAAGCTGCATACCGCTCCCGGAACGGTCAAGACCGTTCACATCGATGCTGTGGGTCCCTGCGAAGTCACCGCCGGTGACATCAAGGCGGATGCCGAGGTTGAGATTCTGAATCCCGAGCTGCACATCTGCACGCTGGGTCAGGATGCCACTTTCAATATGGAGATTACCATGTCCCAGGGCAGAGGCTATGTTTCCGCCGACCGGAACAAAACGCCCCAGACTGTGATTGGCGTAATTCCCATTGACTCCATCTATTCCCCTGTGACCAAGGTGAATTATACGGTGGAGCCCACTCGTGTCGGCGACAAAACCGACTACGATAAGCTGACTCTCGAGATCTGGACCGATTCCACCATCTCCGCCAAGGACGCTGTTTCCTTGGGTGCGAAGATTCTGAGCGACCATCTGACGGTGTTTACCAACCTGTCCGATGCTGTGGCTACCAGCTCCACCGTGGTGGAGAAGGCACCCGATCGCCCGGATGCGAAGCTTTCCATGACCATCGATGAACTGGATTTGTCCGTCCGCAGCTTCAACTGCCTGAAGCGTGCCAACATCAATACCGTTGCCGACCTGATTAACAGAACCGGCGAAGATATGATGCGCGTGCGCAACATGGGCAAGAAATCTCTGGATGAAGTCCAGAAGAAGCTGGAAATGATGGGCTTGTCCCTGGCCAGCGAAGATACCACTGGCAGCAACAACTAACCTTTTAAGAAGGAGGAAACGTTCATGTTCGGCACTCGTAAGCTGGGTAAGACCAGCGCTCAGAGAAAGGCTCTGCTGCGTCAGCAGGTTACCGACCTGCTGGCCAATGGCAAGATGGAGACCACTTTCTATCGCGCCAAGGAAGTGCAGCCCGTTGTTGAGAAGATGATTACCCTTGGCAAGAAGGGCGACCTGGCAGCCTATCGCAAGGCTCTGTCCTTCATCACCAAGGAAGACGTGGCTAACAAGCTGTTCAAGGAGATTGCTCCCAAGTATGCTGACCGTAACGGCGGCTACACCAGAGTGACCCGTACCGGCGAACGCCGCGGTGATGCTGCTGAGATGGCAGTTATCGAGCTGGTGTAATCCGGCCACCCAATACAACGCTTGAACCCCCTGCGGAATATTCCGCAGGGGGTTTTGCTTGGTTCTATGTTGGTAGTAGACTGTCCTGGCTAATAATTTATGAACAGCCAACGGTGATGCGTCTCTTGGCTTCCCCCGAGGGTGTTGCAGAGCGCAGCGAATCTTTCAAA
>ERZ791887.973-NODE-973-length-22135-cov-9.088406_pt1 | contig 22135 bp, 20 predicted proteins | sample MGYA00510157_ERZ791887 | MGnify/ENA primary metagenome ERZ791887 (study PRJEB30046, sample SAMN00792112) | human gut metagenome | study: EMG produced TPA metagenomics assembly of the A metagenome-wide association study of gut microbiota in type 2... | reverse complement strand
CTGCGTGACCTTGAGGCCCGTGGCGAACGGCCAGTAGGAGCCGACGCCCTCGGCCTTCAGGCCGCTGCCGGCGTTCGTATCGGCGATGGACGGGTTCTTGAAGCCGCGTGGAGAGATGAGTCTCCACAGCCAGGCAATGGACTGCGGCACGACCTGCAGCATGCCCATGACGCCGTAGTTCGGGTCTTTCGCAGTAGAGGGCGGCATGCGCACACCGAAGCTGCGCACGTCGACCTCGACGGGCTCGGTATCAGGCACGATGTTGTCAACCATCTTGCGCGGCAGGATGACGCGCGGGTTGGAGCAGGGCTTGCCGTTCGACTCGATCACATGCTCCCAGATGAGGCAGGTCGCACCGGGGACGCCGTCCATATTGAAGAAGACCAGCGGCTCGCTCGGATGGATACAGATGCGCTCATAGAGCGGGCTGTTACCGTAGGCATTCATGCCGTCCATACGCAGAAACCAGCCGTCCTCGGCATCGAGGATGCGCAGTTTGCCGCTCTCGGGATCCTGGAAGCTCTTGAGCGCGCAGGCCATATCATCGGCAATGGGGTGGATCTTGCAGCTTTCGCCGAGCGTCATGTAATATTTTTCGCCCGTGACCGTGTGCGTACCGATGAGCAGGCGGTCGTCCTCTTCGCGGTGGAAGTCCTCGAGCATTTCGCTCTTGCCGCCGCCGGACGCGCCCTCGTGCATGAACACGACCTCGCACTCATACGGCGTCTCGACCATGGCCGCGCTCGTATGGCAGCAGACCCAGCCCTCCTGCTCACCGATGTCGAGCAGCAGCGAGAAAACGCCCTTCTTGGCGCTGGGGCCGGGATAGAGGTTGTAGGCCCAGACCTCGTGCATCTCCTTGGAGCGGTTGTGCACGACGACCTGCTTGCCGTCAAAATGCGTGTGGCGGAACGGGGGCGCAACGAAGATGATGGCGCGGGGCTTATAGTGCTCAGGCACATCGACAATGCTCGTAAAGCCCTGCATGTTCGCCAGCGACAGCGCGAAGAACGCGGCATTGAGCGGGCAGATCATCAGGCTCGGATAGCCGTGGCCGCGCGGACCGGCGGAAAACGGCAGCATGATGACCTGCTGCGTGGAGATCCAGTCGAGCGTCTCCTGACGAAGGGACGAAAACTCGTAGCCAAAGCGGTCCTTAAAGCGCGGCTTGTCGGAGGGCAGATCGTCGCCGATGGCCATGCTGTTCGGGTCGCGGCGGCGCATGTAGTCTTCCATGAAGTTGACGACGCAGCCGTTCTTGCAGCGCACGACCTCCGCTTCCTTGACCGTGCCATTGCCCTCAATGGGGTAGACCACGTCATAGCGAGAGGTGTGCGTGGGACCGTAGGCCATCTCCTCGAGCTCTTCCTTCGTCTCGGCATAGGCGATGCACTTGCACTTTTTGAGTGCTGCGGTGACCTCGGGGGCTAAATCAAATTTTTCAAAATACTGGTCAAACATGAAAAGATCCCTCCACATCTCATTGGGGTTTGATGATTGTTTATTCGCTGCGGGACTTTTTCATGCCGCGTGTCTCCGGGGGAAGAACACTGCTGCGGCATAATAAAAGATTGAGGTAATGCTATCACGATTGATAGAAAAACGCAATAAAACATCCTTGAATGTTTTAGAAAACATGGATGATTTTTCAAAATAGTTAAATAAACAAAAAGAAGACGCTCTGCTGCGCAAAGCGTCTTCGCGGGAAAACCGAAAGGATTTACGAGATCTTTCTGAGAAAATTGCCGTCGATGCGCACGCCCTCCTGCACGATGAAAAAGGCGTGGGGATCGAGCTCACGCACGGTCTCCTGCAGCTCCGCGGTCTCGAATTTCGAGACGCAGACGCACAGCACGCGCATGTCGCTCTCCGTATATGCGCCCTTGCCCTCCCAGTACGTTACGCCGCGGCCAAGGCGCGACATGATGCTGCGCGGGAGCTCGGGGTCTGCGTCCCTTGTGAAGATGAGCACCTGCACATTGATGTTCTGCTGGTGCCCGCGGTCGATGAAGAGCGAGCAGAACACCGTGTAGATGACGGAGTAGATGGCCGTCTGGATGTCGAAGAGCAGTGCGCAGGCGACGTAGAGCACGATGTTGAAGCCCAGCGAAAAACGTCCGACGGTGAAGCGGCTGCCGCGCTTTGTGAGGCACAGGCCGACAACGTCGAGTCCGCCGGTCGAGCAGCCGCAGGTCAGAGCCAAGCCGAGGGCAAAGCCGCACAGGATGCCGCCGACGAGGCACGAGGCGAGAGGATCGTCCAAAATCGGCACGGCGGGCGACTGGATCACGCTCAAAAAGAGCGACGACGCGCCCACGCAGATCAGCGTGCGGATCAAAAACGCGCGCCCGAGGTCGCGCCACGCGAGATACAGCACCGGAATATTGATGAGAAAGTACAAAATACCGGCGATGTCCACCCCTGCGGGCAGCTCAACGGCCTGCGCGAGCAGTGTTCGGATGATCTGGCTCAGTCCGACTACGCCGCCGGAATAGAGGCCCATCGGTACGACGAAAAGGTTCACGCCCAGCGCGTAGAGGAATGTTGCGAAAACCGCGATCAGGACGCGCGCCCATTTGTTTTGCAGCGCTTTGTGCAGCATAGCTCTTGCCCTCACTTTTCTCCGCACTGACCATTATTCTATGTACCCGTGCGGGTCTTATTCGCTTGTCACCTTTTGATTATAGCCCATAGCGGAGGCACTTGTAAAGCCTTCTCCGCGCGCGGGAGAGCGTGCGCGACACCGTGGACTTGTCCCGCCCGATGGCCGCGGCGATCTCCGTGACGGTCATGTTTTCCTCGTACCGCAGGCGCAGCAGCTCGCGCTGGCGGGCGGTAAGCTCCTCCTCGCGGGCAAGGCGCAGATTGCGCTTGAGGCGCATGAGGTCGCTCTCGTTGTCGCCCGCGTGCGCGGCGATCCAGGCGGTCATATCGCCGTAAACTTCATTGTTGCGCATACTATAAGGTGTACTTTTCATTGCGGTAATAGCCCCTTTCGTAATAGTGCCGCGTCAGCTCGGCCAGCTCGCGCGACTGGCGCTGAAGCTGCTGGAGCTCCAAAATGCGCCGCTTGAGTCGCTCGCGCTCCTCCTTCGTCGGTGCGGCCTTGGCCTGCTCGCGCAGCACCGTGATGCGCATACGGAAGCGCAGCGCGTCCTCGCGGTAGACAAACGACATCTGATACAGCGTCATAGCGTGCTCGCCTCCCCTGATATGCATTCAAACGACCGGAGCGCTTCGCGCGCAAAGCGTGGAAAGCAGTCCGCGCAGACGGTCACGCCGTTCCGGTACCACAGCGTTTCTCCCGCGTAAATGTCCTGCGCGCAGAGTGAGCAGACCGCGTGCACCGAATCATGGTGTCTTTTTCCTGCGTACAACAAAATTCCTCCTTTTTTCAAATTCCCTGTTGACAAACGAATTGAAGTCTGGTAATATACAACCTGTTCGTTGCTGAGATGCTGGTATAGCTCAGCTGGTAGAGCAGCTGATTTGTAATCAGCAGGTCGGGGGTTCGAATCCGTCTACCAGCTCCACCGACAAGCAAACAATTTCATATGGGGGAATTCCCGAGTGGCCAAAGGGGGCAGACTGTAAATCTGTTGTCAGTGACTTCGGTGGTTCGAATCCACCTTCCCCCACCAAGAACGAGTTGATGAAAGTCAGCTCGTTCTTTTTGTTTTGTAGTGGTTTGGAAAATGTAAGCGATACGCCAGTGGCGTATCAGAGCCGCTCTGCGGCCTGCGTCGAGATCACACTTTCGTCGTTTTACCACAAAAGCAAAAATATCGAGCTGCCCTTAGGCTGGCTCGATATTTTCTTTCTCTCTATTTTTTCGCGTCCGTCCTCTTTCGGGGCGGCGCGTTTTCTTTTTCTGCTGCGGGGATCAGCCGCCGTACCGGTATCGGCGGCGTGCGCCGCGGGCAAACTGAGGAGAACGATTGCCGCGGCATGCTGGCAAGTACAAAGAACTTGTCAGCAAAATCAAGATATCACAAGAATCTTGCTATGTCAAGAATAAGTTTACAAGATTCTTGTTATAATTGATTGACAGTTACAAGCTTCTGCGATAGAATACAGTCAAATCTTGTCGCAGCCTGCGTTTTCTGGGGGAATCTTGATGAGTTTTGGCAAACAAATGCGTCTACGGCGTGAGGAGCTTCATCTCTCGCGCGCGGCGCTGGCGGAGGAGCTTGGCGTTTCGCCCTCTGCCATCAGCAACTATGAAAACGGCCTCAGCTCGCCGAAGGAGGAGGTGCTGCTCCGGCTGTTCGATGCGCTTGAGATCGACCCGAACTACCTTTACCGCGATTCGTTCCGCTCAGGCAGCTTCGTCTGCTCGCGCGCAGAGCAGGATTTGATCGAAAAGTGCCGCTCGCTCTCGCCGCTCGAGCGCGAGACGGTAGGCAGCCTCGTCAGCGCCCTGTGCACGATGCACGCGAGACAGGACGGTGCGGGCGCGCCGCGCCGCATCCCGCTCTACCACTCGATCGAGGCGGCGGGCTACGCCGCCCCCGTGCCAGGCGAGGATTTTGACTACATCGTCGACCACGGCGATGTGCCGCCGGGAGCGGAATTCGCCGTGCGCATCCGCGACGACAGTTTAGAACCCGTGCTGCACAGCGGCAGCGTCGCCTACCTCAATCACGACCCGCTGCATGCGGGCGACGTGGGCATCTTCTGCGTCGGGGGCGACATGCTCTGCAAGCAGTATTACCGCGACCCGCTCGGCGTTTCGTACCTCTTTTCTCTGGGGCGGGACCGCAGCGCGGACGTCGTCTGCGGCCCTGAGAGCGGAAAGCGCTTTATCTGCTTCGGACACGTGATCTTAGATCATCGTGTGCCGCTGCCCGGTATGGGCCTATGAGCGGGAAAAAGGCGCATTTTGCGTGGAAAAAGACTTGAATCGTTCACAAATTCTGCTTATAATGTAGGTTTGGAAATCAATAAAAAAGAAGGAAGCGTATTTCTTATGACGAAAATTGACATTTTCTCCGGCTTTCTGGGCGCCGGCAAGACCACGCTCATCAAAAAGCTGATCGCGGAAGCCTACAGCGGCGAAAAGCTCGTGCTGATCGAGAACGAATTCGGCGAGATCAACATCGACGGCGGCTTTCTGAAGGAGTCTGGCATCGAGATCTCCGAGATGTCCGCGGGCTGCATCTGCTGCTCCCTCGTCGGTGACTTCAACAAGGCGCTCAAAGAGGTCGTGGCGCAGTTCCACCCCGACCGCATCCTCATTGAGCCGAGCGGCGTCGGCAAGCTCTCTGACGTCATCGTCGCCGTCGAGCGCACCGTCGACGAGTGCCCGGGCGAGCTCAAGCTCAACAGCTATGTCACCGTGGCCGACGCCAGCAAGGTCAAGGTCTATATGAAGAACTTCGGTGAGTTCTACAACAACCAGATCGAGGCCGCCGGCACGATCATTCTTTCCCGCACGCAGAAGCTCTCGCAGGAAAAGCTCGAGGCTGCCGCCGCGATGCTGCGCGAGAAGAACCCCGACGCCGCCATTCTGACGACTCCGTGGGACGAGCTGGACGGCAAGACCATCCTCTCCGCCGTCGAGAAGGTGTCGCTCAGCGACGAGCTTCTTGAAAAGATGCGCCACGAGCACGAGATCGAAGAGGCCGAGCACGAGCATGAGCATCACCATCATCACGATCACGATGAACATGGCGAGCACGACTATGAACACGAGCACCATCATGACCACGATGAGGATGAGCATGACCACGAGCATGGGCATCATCACGACCATGACCATGACGAGCACGACGAGCACGAGCATCACCACCATCACCACGACGGCGAGGAGTGCGACGATCCCGAGTGCGAGTGCCACCATCACCATCATCACCACGCCGACGACGTCTTCTCCTCCTGGGGCAAGGAGACGCCGAAGAAGTTCAGCAAGGAAGCTCTTGAGGACATGCTCCACAAGCTCGACAGCGGCGACTACGGCCACATTCTGCGTGCCAAGGGCATCGTGAACGGCGAGGACGGCTGGCTCGAATTCGACTACGTGCCCGAAGAGCATGAGGTCCGCGCGGGCCATCCCGACTATACGGGCCGTCTGTGCGTTATCGGCGCGGAGCTCAAGGAAGACGGCCTTGCAGAACTGTTTGGAGTGTAATTCATGGATATTCCTGTTTATCTGGTCGCCGGATTCCTCGATTCCGGCAAAACGAGCTTTATCAACGGCATTTTAGAAGACGGCTTCGCCCGCGAGGACAGGACGCTTCTGATCTGCTGCGAAGAGGGCGACGAAGAATACGAGAAGAAGGCGCTCGACAACGTCACCGTTGTCACGGTAGACGACGAAGAGGAGCTGACGCTCGCTTTCTGCAAGGAGCTTGAAAAGAAGCACCGCCCCAAGCAGGTGCTCATTGAGTACAACGGCATGTGGCAGATGGAAAAGCTCTACCGCGAGGTGCTGCCCGCCAACTGGGTGCTCTACCAGATCATGACCTTCGTGCAGGCGCCGACGTTCGAGCTGTTCGTCAAGAACATGGGTCAGCTCATGATGGAAAAGATCACGAACGCGGACATGATCGTCTTCAACCGCTGCGACGATGCGCTCAAAGAGAGCCTGCGCGCGCGCAATCTGCGCATGGTCAACCGCCGCGCGGACATCTACCTTGAGGACAACGACGGCAACAGCGAGGACTACCTGACCGGCGACGAGTGCCCGTTCGACATGACGCCCGACCTCATCGACATTCCCGACGACGACTACGGCGTGTGGTACGTCGACGCGATGGACCATCCCGACCGCTGGGATGGCAAAAAGGTCCACATGAAGCTCATCATGTGCCACTCGAAGAAGTTCCCGGGCATCCACTGCCCCGGCCGCTTCGTGATGACCTGCTGCGAAAACGACATCCAGTTCGTCGGCATCGTCGCCAAGGGCGACAGCCTGAAGGCCTACAAGAATCGCGACTGGGTCGATATCACTGCCACGGTCAAAAAGGAGCACCTCGACGCCTACGAGGGCGAGGGCCCCGTGCTGTACGTCGAGCGCATCACCACCACGTCGAAGCCCGCGCAGGAAGTCGTGTCGTTCTGACGACGCGATTTGCGGAGGTAAGGTGAATCAGCAGCGCGCGCAGCGCTGCGGAGTTTTCTCCTGCTAACCCGCAGGGGAGAGCGAATAAAGGGGACATTCTCTTCTCGAAGAGAATGTCCCCTTTTGAATCCCAAGGGAAGGATGAGGGGGAACCCCCTCGCCCCCCGACATTGCGGTTTTGAGGCTTGAAGAGCTGCTCAGCCTGCGGAATCGGGTACCTGCCGGGTGATGGTTCTACACGATTTGACTTTTTTCTATCTTCGCTGTCGCTCCCTGATCTAAATGCAGTCTTGGTAGAATCCCCTGCCGTCGCTAGATTTTGCCAACCTTGCTGCCCCCCCAAAGCGGCATCGCTGCGCTCGCCGCACTTTTAAGTTCTCGTATATTTTTTACGATGGCCATGTGGTCATATCCGCGGCGCACCGCTCGTGCTGTGCGCCTTGCCGTCACCAAGCTTTGCGCGCAGCGGCGGCAGTTCGATGCCGAGCATCAGCTTGACGAGCCAGGCAAAAAACAGCAGCACTAAAATCGGGATCAGGCACGACGTGACGAGCATGACGGCGAGGGCCTCGATAAAGCGGTTCAGGACCGTTTTGAGCTGCCCGACCGCGGCGGTCGCCGCTCCGGTGATGCCCTCAGTCACCTTGGAAAAGAGGCCGGAAAGGCCGCTCTTTTCCCCCTCGTCCGTCTCGCCCGAGGTGGCGGACTGGATATCCTCGGTCGTCTGCTCGGCGTTTGCGATGGTCTCTTCGATCGAGGCGCGGTATGTGTCCTCGATCATGCTCGAGACTTTGACACCCGCGGGAATGGCAAACGCGATGGCGAGCGCGAAGAGCAGCAAATGCCACGCGAGCTTCCCCAGCGCGGCGCGCAGCTTTTCGGAAAAGAGCGCAGCGATGCCAAGCGCGCAGGCTGCGGGGATCAGGATCGTGAACGACACGTAGGATGTGATCGTCAGCAGATACTTTTCCAAAAAGATGGCGCAGAGCACGATGAGGAAATAGCCGCTCAGGTCGGCGAGCTTTTCGGCGATGGGCGTCGCGGTGTCGCCCGGCAGGAGCGTGATGGCTGCGCTCGCGACGGTGGACGCCGCTGTCAGCTCGAGCACCGTCTCCTGCTTTTCCGCGAGCGCGTCGATGGACGCTTGATGGTACGCGGGGTCGGACGCTCTCTTCCCTACCGCGAAGATGGAAAGGAGCGCCGCCAGAACGAGAAGCGCCGCGAGCGCGGCCTTCTTAGTTGTCACTGAATGCATAGTCGCCTCCAAAAAACGGGATGGCTCTATCATACCGAAACGGCGGAAGATGTCAAGAAAACGCGGTTGCGGTCGCATCGCCGCGCGCGGTTTCTATCCTCCTGATCGCGTCAAAAACACAGAGAATCAGCATGAAAACGCTAATATTTCGTTAATTTCTTTCAGATTTTTCCAAATTTTATATCACTTTTCCGAATTCTGTCTTGTCACCTGCCTTGTTTTACGGAAAGTTCGTGATAGAATACAGATTTAGCAGGATCGGCGAATCTTTTTTCATTGATTCTGCCAAAACGGAAGTTTTTTCTTCCCCGTTTCCGGCGCGAAAGCGCCTGTACTGATCTGACAAGCAAATCAAGCAATGTTTGGCAAACCTGCTGAAAAGCAGGGACGCAAAGCCAGAGGGGTCTAAGGCCGCCGTGTGCGGTTATGACAGCCGGTTGCAAATCATTCGGAAGGGCATCGCCCTTCCTGCACCGCCTGACCCTCTCTGAAAGCAAGGTACAGGCGGGAAACCTTTTTTGCCGAAAAGAGGCGGATGAACATGCGACAAACATTTTATGAGTTCTGCATGCTGCATGAAAGGACAAACTTACTGAAAGAATGGGACGAATCGCGCAATTTTCCGCTCACGCCGGACACCGTTTCCTACGGCAGCAAGAAAAAAGTCTGGTGGACGTGTGAAAACGGCCATTCGTGGCAGACGACGGTGCATGTGCGCTCCGAGGGGAGCGGCTGTCCGTACTGCGCAGGGCGAAAGGTCCTGCCCGGCTTCAACGATTTGGAAACGCTCTATCCCGACGTGGCCGCGCAGTGGCACCCGTCGCTCAACGGCGCGCTGACACCGGAGATGGTCACGCCCGGCAGCAACAAAAAGGTCTGGTGGCAGTGCTCCATGGGACACGTGTGGAAATCCGTCATCTATCCGCGCACCGGCGCGCAGCAGTGCGGCTGCCCCGTCTGCGCCGGAAAGGTGAGCACAACACACGCGCGGCGTTACGCCCAGCTCGACGAAATTCGCACCTTTACCGAGCTGTGACAAGACCAATTCTATAAAAACGATCAAGGCCGTGGGAAGCGATGCGCTTTCCGCGGCCTTACTTTTTGCCTGATTTGGACGCACTGTCAGCACTATGTTTGGTGCTGACGCGTTTTCGTTCCCGCTTTCGCCAAAAAGCAGCGCCCCTCTCTATTGCGGCGAGGGGCGGTACAATCTGTTCAATGAGTCAACTTGTTGCCGCAGGCAAAACAAATGATTGTTATATGTGGACACTTGCGCCTGATTTTTCCCTGTGCTATAATGCAGTTACTTTAATCGGATAAATTACCTGTAAAGGAGAATCATCATGGATTATATGGCTCTTTCCGCTGCCGAGTGGCAGCAGGAATACGACAAGGTGTCCGCTGAATACGAGAGCTGGAAGGCCAAGGGCCTCAAGCTCAACATGGCGCGCGGCAAGCCGAGCAAGCAGCAGCTCGACCTTGTCAGCGGCATCCTGACCGCGCTGACCAGCGCCGAGGAGTGCGTGGACAGCGGCGTGGACGCCCGCAACTACGGCGAGCTCAAGGGTCTTGAGAGCGCGCGTAAGCTGTTCGCCGATATCCTCGGCTGCAAGACCTCTCAGGTCTTCGCCGGCGGCAACTCGAGCCTCCAGCTCATGTACGACACGGTCTCCAAGGCCTGCACCCACGGCCTGCTGCACAGCGAAAAGCCGTGGTGCAAGGAAGAGAGCGTCAAGTGGCTCTGCCCCGCGCCGGGCTATGACCGCCACTTCAAGGTGACCGAGAGCTTCGGCTTTGAGCTCATCACCATCCCGATGACCGAAAACGGCCCCGACATGGACATTGTCGAAAACCTCATCAAGGACCCGAGCGTCAAGGGCATGTGGAACGTGCCGAAGTACTCGAACCCCGACGGCATCATCTACTCCGACGAGACCATCGAGCGCATCGCAAAGATGAAGCCTGCCGCGCCGGACTTCCTGCTGATGTGGGACAACGCCTACTGCATCCACGAGTTCGACGGCGAGTTCGTCCCGTTCAAGGATATTCTGAGCGAGTGCGAGAAATACGGCAACGCCGACATGGTCTTCGAGTTCGCTTCCACGAGCAAGATCACGCTCCCAGGCGCGGGCATTGCGTGCTTTGCGTGTAGCGAGGCCAACATGGAGTACATGACCAAGCTCATCGGCATTCAGGCCATCAGCTTCGACAAGATGAACCAGCTGCGCCACGTGAAGTTCCTGCAAAACAAGGAGCACACGCTCGCGCTGATGAAGGAGCACGCCAAGATCTTAAAGCCGAAGTTCGACATGGTCGTCGAAACGCTCGAGCGTGAGATCAAGCCGCTCGGCATTGCGAGCTGGCACACGCCCAAGGGCGGATACTTTGTCTCCGTGAACACGGCTCCCGGCCTTGCCAAGCGTACGCTGGCGCTCGCCAAGGATGCGGGCGTCGTGATGACGAGCGCGGGCGCGACCTATCCCTACGGCCACGACCCTGCCGACAGCAACATCCGCGTCGCTCCGTCGCTGCCCCCTGTAGAGGAGCTTGAGCAGGCGATGGCCGTCTTCTGCTGCTGCCTCAAGCTTGCCGCGCTGGAGAAGAGCAAGAAGTAAGGCATATTTGCATCAAAAAAGCGGACCGCAGGGTAGCAGCGCATAAGACAGGTTTATAAGGTTTAGAGAGAACAGCGTGGCGGAAGTCACGCTGTTCTGCTTTTTGATGCGTGAGTGAGCATTTCGGCAATGATGCTCTCTGGCAGGAAACCAATGCAGGCAAGGCTGATATGCACATCCTGCACTCGCTGCCCGCTGCTCTTATCCGGCGCGGAAACATAGACCCTGTTCACAAGATCATGCAGCACAGCGGGCGTCAGTTCCTGCAAGTTGGGATATTTTTTCGCCCGGAGGATGAACTGCTCAATGCTGTCGGCTTCTTCCTCCTGCTGGGCAATCTCCTGTTCCAAAAGCTGCATTTTCTCCGTCAGCTCTGTTTGCTCATTTTCATAGTCGGCGGACAGCTTTTCAAATCGGCTATCATTGATTTTGCCAGAGATATTGTCCTCATAGAGCCGTTTGAACAGACGGTCAAGCTCTTCCATCCTGCGCTGTGCCTGCGTGAGCTGTCTGCGCTTTGCGGCGAGTTCTTTCTTGAAGTCCTCCTTGCGCTTTGCACCCAGCTTATCGCGGAACAGATCCTCACAATCGGAGATATACCAAAGCAGGATTTGCAGAAATTTCAGCACGCCCTTTTCCAGAACAACCGCACGGATGAAGTGCGTTCCGCACACGTCTTTTCCCTTCTTGCGAGAGGTAGAGCAGACGAAATGATCCTGTCGTTCTTCAAAGTTCCGCGAGGTGCAGTAGTACATTTTTTCTCCGCAATCAGCGCAGTAGGCAACGCCGGAAAAGAGGTTGCTCTTGCCCGTTCTTGCCGGTCTGCGTTTGTTGCGGCGCAGCTCCTGTACCCGCTGAAAGGTGTCCTCATCCACAATGGCTTCGTGGGTGTTGCGGAATATCTTCCATTGTCCCGGTGGATTCTCGATGGTCTTCTTGATTTTGTAGGACTGCCGGTGCGTTTTGAAGTTCACGGTATGCCCGCAATACTCCATCCGTTCCAGAATTGCAGCAACGGTACTGCCGTTCCAGTTGTATGGATTCTCCGGCAAAGTGCAGCGGACTTTTCGTTTTTGCCTGTCCTGATAAACGGTAGGCGTCAACACATGATCCTCTTTCAGCATCCGGGCAATCTGCGTCGGACCGTTCCCGTCCATGCAGAGGGAAAAGATGCGCTTGACCGCCTGTGCCGCTTCCGGATCGACGAGCCAATGCTCTGAATTATCCGGGTCTTTGACGTAGCCATACGGCGGAATTGTTGTCAGGTGTTCGCCGGATTCTCCCTTGAGCCGGAGCGAGGTACGCACTTTCTTGCTGCCGTCCCGAACGTAGTATTCGTTGATAATATTGACGAACGGGACGAACTCATTGTCTTGCTGGTTAGCGCTGTCCACACCGCTGTTGACGGCAATGAACCGCACGTTATTCTGTGGGAATGTGATCTCGGTATACATCCCCACTTCCAGATAATTTCGACCGATGCGGCTCATGTCCTTCGTGATGACCGTGCCGATCTTCCCTTCTTCCACCAGCGCCATCATGCGCTGCCAATCCGGCCTTTGAAAGTTTGCGCCTGTGTAACCGTCATCCACAAAGAACTCCGTATTGCGGAAGCTGTGTTCCTTTGCATATCGGCTGAGATAGGCTTTTTGATTCACAATGCTGTTACTGTCGCCCTGTGATTCATCGTCACGGGACAGGCGGCAATACAGCGCGGTAATTTTGTCAGACTGCTTCATAATATTTTCCTCCATATTCGGTGGGCAGTCTGCCAAGACAAGGTTGCTGTTGGTCACGATCACACACTCCCTTCGGAGTCGATCAGCTTCACCGCCTTTTCGGGAAAGGTGTGCTTTCCGTCAAAGCTGGCAGTAAAGCGGTAGATGGTGTTTCCTTCTTTCAGGCGTACCGTGATCTGCGGTAGTTCCTGCCAGAGAGGAACGGGGGCACTGCGGCTGCCGTCCGATTCCACTTGGACGTTACGTTTCTTGTTATCCATTTGCACCTTCCTTTTCATTCAGATTTCCGAGCATTGCCGCATGAATCTCCCGGAGCAAAGTGCGTGATATGACCTGTGGTTATTCAGTATATCACAGCAATTTCCGGGATTCCACTGGGCAATGTACCGGGATCCACAGGAGAATTACAGGCAGTTCGCCGGGTCGCACAGCCGTCCGTGTCTGTCAAGAAATCGGCTTCGCCTCGCTGCGCGTCCTTGACAGGCTCGTTCGCCTGTGCAAGCCGGTAATCAAGGCGGCGATGCCACCATTTTCCAATGAAAATCAGCTGCGTTCCAAGACTTTTTTAATCTCTCAGCCTAATTATAACAAGAACAAACGTTCGAGTCAATGCGATTATTGGAGGAAGAGCAAGCACAGCAAGTGTAGCTACACTTGCGAAAAACGGCGTGGGTTGACCGGGATTTCCTTGCAGAGCAGCAAGCAAATCCGGTGAGTACCCACACCGAAAAAACAGGGCGTTCCGGCTGACCGCCGAAACGCCCTGTTTGCATTTTTGGGATAGTCCCAAGCCCTTATGTTCGTGAAAAATTACGAAAGCTCACCAGCTATACTCTGATAACTGGAATGTGTAGGATTCGCCGGGAGTAATGTCATAGATCACAACAGAGTCATCCTTGAATTTATCTCCGGCGCCCAGAGAAGGTAGGTATATATTGCCGGAGTCTACCAGATAACCCGCACTGTCATACAGCTTATAACTAATCATATCATACCCGGAATCACTGCTCCCGCTCTTCTTTTCTCCGGTAATCGTAATGGTTAGTTGCGGAGAATAGTCTTTGTCAAACTTAAATTCGGCTCCTTGAATTTGGATCACGGATGCCGTACTCCCCATGAAGTCTTTCACCTTCAGATCCAGCGGAAATGAATCAAACGTCACTTGAACATCTTCAATAGGCAAGCAATACAGAGTATCGCAGTTTACTTCGTCAAACTGAACTGCGTTTTCCTTGTACACGGTGAAATAAACCTTCCCGCTTGCGGATTTTCCGGCTTTGATCTCAGCGGCAGGGATTCTCACATTGGCAAGATACTGCTCTCCGGCAGCTTGGCTGGAATAATAACTGAAATCATCAGGAGAAACGGACTTTGTACCAGTATAGACCTCTTCATCCGCATCATTTACGATTCGAATATCCACATCGACATCGGCTGACAGGGACTTATCATTTTTATCAGCCAAGCCAAAGAAAAGGCTGTAATCACTTGTCCCCTCGTTATACTGGAAAGACCAGCTTTTCAGTGTTTCAACACGGGATGCCGACGATCCGCACCCACTCAGCAACAATGCAATTACAAGTCCCCACATAAGAAAGAATCGTTTCATTTCTGCGTCTCCTTATCTGTCTGTGCCTTTATTGCACGGAACATTTCTTGTTTGAGCAAACGCTTTTTCTTTGGATCCATTGTGCAATAATTGCGATTGCACTGCTCGCTTAGAAAGCAAGTCTCGCAGATAAGCTGTTCAACTTCCTGCATAATCAGTTCATCATCACTGGGAAGTTCGTAGGCTTCGATCTTTTGGATGCCTGTCGGGTTACGCAGTCCGTAGTCAATCAGTTTTCCATTTCCGGTTTTTACATAGCGGTAGACCTCGGCGCAGAACGAAACACTGTCACCAACGTTGTGATCTTCAAAGCCGGATTTGTCCATCCAGACGTGATCCTCTTTTCCGTCAAACATTGTCCCATCGGTGTACATTCCACTAATGAAAATCCGCTTGAAGCAAATATGTTTTGGCTTAACCTTCTCAATCTGTCCTTTGAAATGAGACATAACCGCATTGAAAAAGCAGTCAGCAAAGTACGGACGGTGTTTCTTACCCAACGACGCGAATTGAACGTCGAGATAATCATTGTAGGAAAATTTCTCCGCTCCAACAACATTACGCTGGGACGCTGGGTCGAAAAGAATGATCCCGCCTTCGTCTAATACGCAATCCTTTTCTCCATAGTAGATTGCCAAAAGCGATTCTTCATCTGGATACTTGGCAATCAGAGCAGCAGCTTTTTTGAGCCGCTCCTGCCGCTTTTGCCTTTCGCAGCGTTCGCACTCATGCTGCTCCGCAAGAATGCGATCCTCTATGTGTCTGCTTTCGTCTTTTGTCAGCAACGGCGATAAATGGTCAACGCAATCGTAATCGCCATTTTCCATGCGTGTTTTGAAGCGGACAAGAACTTCTTTAAGTTCCTCAGTGGTCAGATACCTTGCCTTGCTAATAGAACAGCTATGGTAACACCCCGTGTTTATGTTGCCATGCCCATCGCCGTACATAATGGCGGTATTCCATGGGCAAAAATAGTGTTCTTTCTGGACAAGCCTTCCTCGCTTCAAGCCCTCCTCAAATTCCGGAAAGACCGCTGGATTGCCGCAGCCTTCGTGATCCTCCACCCAAAATCCGGAAGGACCCTTGTCCGCGTGACTGATCATCACATTGATTGCATCGACTGTAGCCTTTTTCGTTTGCTTGTTATTCATAACCCAAACCTCCGTTAATAAGTGCCGCCAGACAGCGACCTGACATGTTAACGTGGTCTTTTAGAGTATTTATAAAAATTATAGCATGTTTCTTTGTGCTTGTCTATCCTACTTGCTCGGCAGGACAGGCAAAAACAGTTTTCAAATTCAGAGGTTTCTATCGCTGTAAATGATGTGCTGCTTATGGAAAGGGATTCCACTGTTCATTGGATGGTGAACAACTAATTGTAACCATGCAATAGCGAACGGAATGGTGAGCGCAGTACACGGATTGCAGAGGCGCGGAATAATGGACAAAATTATCGTTTCAGCAAACTTCTTTCCTATCCTCACAAGGATTGGTTTAAGTGAGGGATTTCTGACTACTTTTCTGAAAGATGACATCTCAGAAGTACCCTTATGAAACAGGTTGGAAATCGGCATTTAACTGACCTATGAGCTGTACTTGTGCAAGGGCATGGACGCATCATTGCCCCTGATTTTTGCGTTGCTCACAGGGAAGCTAATTCCGGATTATCGACCTTAAATCGTACAAAATCCATCCTATCCATCTACCATCAACAAAGGCAACTGCAAAAGCAAAGGGGCATGTGCCTTAATGACACATACCCCTTTTGTCAGCAACCCTTGTCCGGCAACTGCCATAGTATTTGTTTCTCAAAACCTGTTTTAAGGGCAGCTACCCCAGTGCGGTCCGCTTTTTCTTATCCCTATTCAGATCTTTGCTTTCTTCTCTTTCCGCTTCAAGCGCCAGACGGCGAGCGTGCGCACAAGCAGGATGTTGACGAGCGCAAGGCGCGCGTAGCTGTAGACGACATTCAGAAGGAAGTACGGCGAAATGTTGCTGTAATTGCCGAGATCGTCGAGCAGCAGCGGCATAACGCCGTAGCTCATCAGAAGCGGCAGCGCGACAAGCGCGGCAAGCCAGCCGGCAGCGAGCCATTTGAGTTCCTTTTTTGTCGCGGACAGCTTCATTTTTCGGTAAGCGAGCACCGTCCAGACGGTCATCAGGACCATGGCGGCGAACTGCACCCATGCGATCGCAAGGCGCATATAGTTCATCTGCGGCGTCCAGAGGTGCGTCATGAAGATGGTCGTCCACGAAAGGCCGGTCGCAAAGCGGAGGTAGAGATCAATACAGAGATAGGCCGCCCAGCCGCACCACAGGCCCGTGCGATGCTTCACCGTAAAGCAGATGATGCCGCAGAGGAAAAACGGCAGTCCGTAAATCAGCCCCGCCAGCAGATCGCCGGCGAGTATCAGGCAGGTGAGCAGAAGAACCGCGCCGATACACATTAAAATCGTACCCGCAATGGTGTGACGCTTTTCCTGCTCGGACGAAGTCTGCGGCGTGAAAGAGGCGGGTACTGCCTGTGCCGCGGGCGCGGCTGTTTCCGCCTTCGGCGCGTCCTCGCCGCGCACCAGCTCGTCAAGCGTCACACCGAAGAGCTCGGAGAGCTTTAATAGCTTGTCAAGTTCGGGGATGGAGGCGTCGGTCTCCCATTTGGATACGCTCTGGCGCGAGATGTCCAGCGCGTCGGCAAGGTCGCCCTGCGACCAGTTTTTCTGTGTGCGCAGGCGCACGATGTTCTCTCCAAGTGTCATGTGATGGGGTTCTCCTTTGCAGATTTTCTGCGTTCAGCTTACCAAAAGACGCGCAAAAAGTCCACCAAGCGGGGTTGAAAAGTTAGCAACCAGCAGTTGCAGCGTAAAAAAAAGAGGCCTTCAGCGCGGCCAGCGCAGTCCCTTCGGCAGGCCAAGAATATAGTCAGCGCTGACATTGTAATAAGCGCATAATGTTTGCAGGTGATGCAGCGGCAGCTCGTTGATCCCTTTTTCGTAGCGGTAATAAACCTGCTGCGTTGTTCCGATGACAGCGGCAACCTGCGCCTGTGTCAGATCATGATCCTCTCTTAGCTCGCGCAGAATATCCCAATAGGCCTTCATTTTGCCTCTCCCCCTCGTAGTTTTGGATGGGGAGTATTATTCCATACATCAGAAATAGTGTATTGACGATACATCACTTATGATGTAAAATGAAATCAGAAGGACGGATCAGCGTCTCAAACTCAAGAGGTGGAGGAATATCTTCATGAGGAAACTGACCTGGCTATTAGGGGCAATGCTGCTTTTGCTCAGTCTGACCGGCTGCGGAAACAAAGTGGACAGCGAAAGCATCCGCAGCTATCTGGAAAGCTCTTACTACAACGAAAGTGATGCGTCTGTGGATGAGATCAAGGATATTTCTCAAGAACAGGGAAATAATGACAAGGAATTCATCGTAAGCTGTACGGTAAAGGCGAGCAACCGCTACGCCGTACAGACGGCCAACTGGGTCATAACCTTTGAGCGGTTTGAGAACAGTTGGGTCGGCACCGGGCGTGAAATGACGTATTATGAGACGGAACTGCAAAACGGGATGTCGGAAGAGGAGATGAAAGACCTTGTTGATCTCGAGGGGCTTTACTGGCAAAAGGAATTTGAAAGCTGGCTGACCTACGACGTCAGCGACTGGTACTGTACAGCGGATCTTGAAAACGGAGAATGCGAGGTCAGCTATCTTCTGACAACAGACTACGGCGGCTTTCAGTTTTTTCGGGTGTATCGAACGACCGCTGAATGGAATGACCGTTCAATGCAATGGTTCCGAAAGGAATCCAACGAGTATGCAACGAGCGGAGAGGTGGTCGTAACGCTCGACATAACGGGTCACTATGATTTCTATATCAATGGCAAGCAGCACTACACTTTTGATATTGAGAAGGATTCGGGGCAATATTACATGCGGAATTTCACCTACTATAACAGGCCCTACTCCACTGATCGTCTTGAGGCTTCCTTTGAAGAAAAGCAGCTGTCATTTGATTGGCCGGAATATTCCGTAACTGCGCCCTATTGGGTAGGCGTTTATGATGAAAATATCAAGCTGGAGATCATGAACGGGAGACTGTATTTCAGCCGGGAGTTGATCTCACCGGTATCATGATTGCCTGATTCAGGCGGAAAAGGAGAAGAAATATGAACATCAAATTCAAACGTTTCCTTCGCATGGCGCTGTGTCTGCTGCTGTGCGCAGCATTTTTTACCGGCGGCGTATTCGCGGCAGGAAAACTGCAAAAACGGACGATCACAGTCTATTCCGGTGTGGACATTTACGTTGATGACGCAAGGCTTGACGCCAGAGACGCCAACGGAAATCCGGTCGAAGTATTTATTTACAACGGAACGACCTATCTTCCCGTGCGCGCTGTTGGCGAGGCGGTCGGCAAGGCGGTGCAGTGGGAAGCAAAGACCAGTTCAGTCTATATCGGCCAGCATAAGAGCGACAAGCCCGCCGTCTGGCTGGATGAACTGGACTACTTCGATTCGAGTTACAACCCACTGAAAAAAGGGGAAAATATGAAAGACAATCTTGGGAATACATACGAACATGCACTTCGCATTGGTCATTGGAGCGGTTATAATGTGTATAAGCTGAATGGACAGTACAGCGCGATTAGCGGAGTTCTCTTCAGAACATATAACTGCCGCAGTGAGAGCGCCGTAAGCGATTTGAAAATATATGGAGATGGCGAGCTGCTGTATTCTGCTTCGGTGGCGAAAGGTGTTGATCCTGTTGAGTTTTACATCGATTTAACAGGAGTTCTCGAACTCAAGATTGCCTGTGGCGACAGCTGGACAATAAATGGAAAATACGCCGCCGGTTTAGGCAATTGCGGCCTGTGGGCCTGAACAGCAAAAAGAGGGAGCACTGCAAATGCAGTGCTCCCTCTTTTTGAGTTTACATTTCGTAGTCTACGGCCACGCGGTCGGCGCGGATGGACTTGCAGATGTCGCTCACGGCGACATGGCGGGGATCGACCTTGTAGGCGTTCAGGTCATCCATCGTCTCAAACTCGGAGACGAGCACGGCGTCGTAGTTGTCCTTGCCGATGTTGCGCGCGACCTCGCTCTTTTTGAGCTGCGGGATCACGCCGTCGAGCGCGGCGAGCTTCGTCAGAAACTCGTTGGCTTTTTCCTCAGTGCCCTCGCGGAACTTCCACATTACGATATGACGGATCATAGGTATTTTCTCCTTTTTATCTGGCGTTATAGGCCTCGATGGCCTTCTTGAGAATTTCCATGGCGCGCTCGAGCTTGTCGCTTTCGATGACGTAGGCCATGCGGACTTCGTTTTTGCCCTTCCCGGGCGTCGCGTACATCGAGCCTCCCGGGGCCATCATCACGGTCTCGCCGTTGTCGCTGAATTCCTCGAGCAGCCATTGCTGGAACCTGTCGGCATCGTCGACCGGCAGCGCGGCCATCACGTAGAACGCACCACCCGGCACGTCGAACACCACGCCGGGGATCTCGCCGAGCTTGCGGCAGAGCGTGTCGCGGCGCTTCTTATACTCGTCGCGCACGGCGGCAAAATACTCTGGGCCGACGGTGTAGAGCGCGGCAGACGCGATCTGGTCGAGCGTCGCGACCGAAAGTCTTGCTTGGCAGTATTTCATCGCGTGGTTCATGAACTCCTTATTCTTGGAGATCAGGCAGCCGATACGCGCGCCGCAGGCGGAAAAGCGCTTGGAGACAGTGTCGATGACGATGATGTTGTCACCCGCCCTGTCGGCAAACTCGCCAAACGACTGGAGCTTCTCCCCGCCGTAGACGAATTCGCGGTACGCCTCGTCGCCGATGAGGAACAGATCATGCTTCTGTGCGACATCGACGAGCATCTCCATCTCCTCGTGGCTCAGCACAACGCCGGTCGGGTTGCCGGGATTCGTGACCATGATGGCGCGCGTGTGCTCGTTGATGAGAGATTCGATCTTCTCGCGCTCAGCGTAGCGATACCCCTCCTCCGGGCAGGTCGGGATCGGGCGAATCGATGCGCCGCAGGTGCGGGTCATCGTGTTGTAGTTCGGGTAGAACGGCTCGGGAATCAAAATTTCGTCGCCGTCGTCAAGAATGCACTGCAGCGCGATCTGAAGCGCCTCACTGCCGCCGACGGTGACGTAGATCTCGCTCTTGTCGAAGTGCATGTCGAGCTTGTCATAGTAGTTCTGGATCGCGTCGATCAGCTCGGGGATACCGGGCGATGGCGCGTAGGCCAGCACCGGCTGCTCGAAGTGACGGACTGCCTCGAAAAACGCGGGAGGAGTCTGTACGTCGGGCTGGCCGATGTTGAGGTGATAGATGTTGACGCCGCGTGCCTTTGCCGCCACCGCGTACGGGTGGAACTTGCGCATCGGAGACAGGCCGCATTTTTCAACTTTGCTGGAAAATTTCATGTTGTGCTCCTCCTTTTTTATTATGATGACCGCCGGTCATCCGCCGGTCATATTCAATACACGTATGATATCTGTCCAATGCTGGTTATATAGTATAACGGCTGCATTTTTCAAAGACAACTAAAATTTTGTCGGTAAACTGCATAAAATATCACGGGCATATCGTCAGCGTTTACAGCTTCTCCACATCGCTCTCGCCGCAGACGACTATGCCGTGCGCCTTAAACAACTCCACCGTCACGCCGTCGCCCGCGATCAGGCGGCGGGAAAAAGTTCCGTCGTAAATCTGCCCGCAGCCGCAGCTCGGGCTCTTTTCCTTGAGCACGGCAGCCTCGCAGCCGTTTTGCTGGCACAGCGCGAGAGCTGCCTCCGCACCGCGGCGGTACGCCTCTGTCACATCGCGGCCACCCGCTGTGACGACACGCTCGCCCCGCCGTTCGCTGGGCACACGCGGCGTCGGGAGACCGCCGAGCTGTTCGGGGCAGACAGGAACAATTTCATATTTTCCCACCAACGCCTGCACGCGCGCGTCCGCTTTACTTTTTCCGTCGTAGCGGCAGGGCGTGCCGAGAAGGCAGGCCGACACGAGCAGCTTATCCATGCCGCACCTCCAACGCTTTCCCGTTGAGCTTCGCCTCCGCGAGCGTTTCGCCCTCGTAACGCAGCTTGAGCGAGAAAAACGGTATGTTTTCGTCGAGCAGGCGCAAAAAGATCTTGTCGCCCTCCCACGCGGGCAGCGCCAGCAGATCTTTCTTTTTGATCCACGCAAGCTCGCCCTCATCGCAGTCCTTGAGCGTTCCCTCAAAGCCGTCGGCAGTGAAAAGGTGCATGTACTCGCTCTCCCACTTGTCCGACACGAATGTCACGATGCCGCGATAGCGGTAAGAGGTCAGGGCGAGGCCGGTCTCCTCCTTCGTTTCGCGCAGAGCGCACTCCTCCGGGCTCTCGCCCTCTTCAAACTTGCCGCCGATGCCGATCCACTTGTCGCGATTGCAGTCGTTCTCCTTTTTCGTGCGGTGCAGCATCAGGTATTCGCCGCCGCATTCGATATAAATGAGCGTCGTGTTCACGGCGCGATAGATGCTACTGCTCATGATACTCCCTCCCCAAAGGGTCTTTTTGTCAGTATAAAAGATGGCGGCAAAAATTGCAAGTGAAGGCGCCGTTCAGAAAATCGCGCATTTTTCGAATTTGTGCTTGACTTTGCTGTGATTTTTGGTATAATTATTTTTGCTGTCGAGCGCACCGATACGCAGCAGTATCGAAGCGGTCATAACGAGCACGACTGGAAATCGTGTGTACGCCAAAAGCGTACCGAGAGTTCGAATCTCTCCTGCTGCGCCAAAAAGAACACCACCCTGTTGGGTGGTGTTCTTTTTTGTATCCAGAGATTCGAACAGGGCATGAGCGAAGCGAAAAAACGCCCCAGT
>ERZ791887.962-NODE-962-length-22340-cov-8.808885_pt1 | contig 22340 bp, 19 predicted proteins | sample MGYA00510157_ERZ791887 | MGnify/ENA primary metagenome ERZ791887 (study PRJEB30046, sample SAMN00792112) | human gut metagenome | study: EMG produced TPA metagenomics assembly of the A metagenome-wide association study of gut microbiota in type 2... | reverse complement strand
ACGAGATCGACGCCATCGGCCAGAAGCGCAGCGGCGGCCAGTACGGCGGCAACGACGAGCGCGAGCAGACCTTGAACCAACTGCTCACCGAAATGGACGGCTTTGAGGGCAACAACGGCGTCATCATCCTCGCCGCCACGAACCGCCCCGAATCCCTCGACCCCGCGCTTACGCGCCCCGGCCGCTTCGACCGCCGCGTGCCGGTCGAGCTGCCCGACCTCAAGGGGCGTGAGGCCATTTTGCAGGTCCACGCCAAGAAGATCAAGGTCGCCGAGGACGTTGACTTCAACAAGATCGCGCGCATGGCCTCCGGCGCTTCCGGCGCGGAGCTTGCCAACATTGTGAACGAAGCGGCGCTGCGCGCCGTGCGCGACGGCCGCCGCTTTGCCACGCAGGCGGACTTAGAGGAAAGCATCGAGGTCGTCATCGCGGGCTACCAGAAGAAGAACGCCATCATGACCGACGAGGAGAAGAAGATCGTCTCCTACCACGAGATCGGCCACGCGCTCGTGGCGGCGATGCAGACGCACTCCGCCCCCGTGCAGAAGATCACCATTGTGCCGCGCACCTCGGGCGCGCTGGGCTACACGATGCAGATCGAAGAGGGCAACCATTATCTCATGAGCAAAACCGAGATGGAGAACAAGATCGCCACGCTGACCGGCGGCCGCGCCGCGGAGGAGGTCGTGTTCCACTCCGTCACGACCGGCGCGTCGAACGATATCGAGCAGGCGACGAAGCTCGCCCGCGCGATGATCACGCGCTACGGCATGAGCGACGATTTCGACATGGTCGCGCTTGAAACGGTCAACAATCAGTATCTCGGCGGCGACGCATCGCTCGCTTGCTCTGCCGAGACGCAGACGAAGATCGACCAGCGCGTTGTGGAGCTGGTGAAAGCGCAGCACGAAAAGGCTGTGAACATCCTCACCGAGAACCGCGCGAAGCTCGATGAGCTGGCGCAGTACCTCTACGAGAAGGAGACCATCACGGGCGAAGAGTTCATGAACATCGTGAACGCGAAGTAAACTCCATAAATAGAAAGAAGGCACAGCCGAGCGGCTGTGCCTTCCTTTTTGCCTACAGGTTGCTTTCTTTTCGACCCGTGCGGCTGCGCAGGTAGTCGCCGAGGGTCGTGATGCAAAGGAGCGTCACGACCAGAAATGCGCCGGGGATGAGCAAGATCCACCACGCGTCGGTCATCAGCGCCTTTTCCGCGAGCGAGAGCATGCTGCCCCAGGTCACGACCTCGATGGGCAGGCCGAGGCCCATGAAGCTGAGCGTCGATTCGGCGATGATGGCGCTGCGCACATTCATCACCACCATGAAGAGGATGGACGAGAAGAAATTCGGCGCAAGGTGACACCGCAGAATGTGGAAAAAGCTGCCGCCCATGCACTTGGCCGCGATGACGTACTCGCTCGCGCGCAGCTGCCTGACCTCGGTACGCACGACCTTGGCGATACTCGTCCAGCTCGTGAGGCCGATGACTGCCTGCAGGAAGATGACAAGCAGCAGGTTCGGCACGCTGAGAAGAATTTCGGTCAGGCGCATCAGCAGCGCGTCGAGCCATTTGGGCGCAAGTCCGCTGACCGCACCGAATAAAATCGCGAACAGCGTCGAAATGACGGTCGAGCCGACGCCGATGAACAGCGACAGCCGCCCGCCGTACCAGATCATCGAGAAGATGTCGCGCCCCATCGTGTCCGTGCCGAACAGGAATTCGCGGCACGGCGCAGTGGAGCAGTGAGCCAGGTCGAGATACGCCGGGGCCTTCGTCATGATAATACGCCAAAACTTTCGCAAACAGAAAAGGATGATATCACAATGAAAGGAAACCGTAAGCTTTTGAGAGAAGTTCTCAAGGACATCCGCCACGATATGACGGACGAGGAAGTGCTGAACCTGCTGGCAGACAGCAAAATTTCCGAAAATCCCGCGGGTGAGAAGGAAAAATACACCCTCGGCCAGCGGGCGGCGGACGCCATTGCCAAATTTGCGGGCAGCTGGGCGTTCATCTTTTCCTTCACCGGCGTGCTGATTTTGTGGATGCTTGTCAACACGCTGCTGGCGGCAAAGGCGTTCGCCCCGTACCCCTTCATCCTGCTCAATCTGGTGCTCTCTTGCGTGGCGGCCATTCAGGCACCGCTCATCATGATGAGCCAGAACCGGCAGGAGGAAAAGGACCGCCGCCGTGCAGAGAACGATTATAAGGTCAACCTCAAGACAGAGATCATGATCGAGGATCTTTACGACAAGGTCAATGCCATCCTGGCCAGACAGACCGCACTGGAAAAACAGCTGACGGGGAAGGGCGAAAGCGCAGGGCAAAAATGAGGGAGGACAGAGCCGTCCTCCCTCATTTTTTGCTGTTTTTGCGCAATGCGGAATCCTCCGTCGCAAACCTGCGCGCTTTTGTTGAGATGCCTCTCCGGCGCGTAAAGCCCTTATACGTGCAAGACTCTATGTTGCTTTACAGCCGGAAGTGCTTCTTAAGTTCTTGGTTTTTCCCCAGCACCAGCAGCGTCATATCAGCGTCCAGCACAGTTTCCGGGGAGATGTTCACATCGGTCTTGCCGTTCCGCTTCACGCCGAGGATGTTGACGCCGTATTTTCTGCGGATGTCCAGCTCGCCGATGCTGCGGCCCTGCCAATCCTCCGGCACGGCAACCTCGATAATGGCGTGCTGCTCGTCCAGCTCAATATAGCTGAAAATATGGTTGGCGGTATAGCGGATGGCCGCCCACTTCGCCAGCTGCTTTTCCGGGTAGGCGACCGCGTCCGCGCCGTTGCGCAGCAGAAATTTCGCCTGCACGTCCCGCTCCGCGCGGGATACCACATAGTTTGCTCCCAGCTCCTTGAGCAGCGACGTCGTCTCCAGTGAATTCTGGAAATCCCCGCTGATGGTGACATAGCAGACATCGTAATTGCTCACGCCCAGCGAGCGCAGAAAGTCCACACGGGTGCTGTCGCCGATCTGCGCGTTGGTGACAAAGGACATGCACTCGTTGACGCGCTCCTCGTCTTTGTCCACTGCCATCACCTGATGGCCCAGCTCGTTGAGCTGCATGGCAAGATGCCGCCCGAAGCGGCCCAGTCCGATCAATAATACCGTTTTCATCGTGTGCTCCTTTCAGCCTACGGTAATTTTCTCCTGCGGATAGCGGGCGTAAGTCAGATCATGCCCGGAGAATGCGGCGTAGATCAAGGTCAATCCGCCGACGCGCCCGAAATACATCAGCAGGATGAGAATGCTCTGCGACAGGACTCCCAGCTGCGGCGTCAGCCCCAGCGTCAGGCCCACCGTACCGGCGGCGGACGCTGTTTCATAGAGACAGGCACCGAGGGGAAGCTCCTCCGCTGTGCTGATGACCGCCGCCCCCGCAAAGGTCAGCCCCAGATACAGCAGCAGAATGGCGGCGGCGTTGCGGACAGTGGATGTCTCCAATCTGCGGTGGAAGAGCTGCAGATCCTCTCGCCTGCGGAAGGCGGCAATGGCGTTGGCAATGAGAACTGCCAGCGTCGTGACCTTCATGCCGCCCGCCGTGGAGCCGGGTGCTCCGCCGGTGAGCATCAGCAAAATGGTGACCGCCTGAGAGGCATCCGTCATCTCCGTCAGATCCGCTGTGTTATAGCCGGCCGTCCGCGGCGTGACCGACTGAAAAAGGGAGGCCAATATCCGCTCTTCCACGGGGAGGTCCGCAAAGTCTGTCAGATAAAAGAGAAATGCCGGAATCGTGATCAAAAGCGCCGTCGCGCTCAGAATGACCTTGCTCTGCATCCGGTAACGCCGCAGGTGCAGACCGTGCGTACAGACATCGTCCCACGTTAGAAAGCCGATGCCGCCCACGATGATCAGCAGCATGATCACAATGTTGACCAGCGGGTCTGCGGCATAGGCCGTCAGCGAGGGGTAGAGGGAATCCGTCCGCCCCAGAATATCGAAGCCCGCATTGCAGAAGGCGGAAACGGAATGGAAAACGGACATCCATACGCCCCGCAGTCCATAGTCCCGGCAAAAGACTGGCAGCAGCGCCAGCGCGCCCAGCAGCTCGACCAGAAAGGTCCCCTTGAGGATAAATCTCGTCAGGCGCACGATGCCGCCCACCGCAGGGGCGGAGATGGCGTCCTGCATGGCGCTGCGCTCCTTGAGCGTGATGTTCCGCCCGGCGAGCATCAGGAACGTCACCGCACCGGTGATCACCCCCAGCCCGCCGATCTGGATCAGCAGCAAAATGACTGTTTGACCGAAGGCGGACCAGTAGCTGCCGGTATCCTGCACCACCAGCCCCGTCACGCAGACAGCGGAAGTGGAGGTGAACAGTGCCTCATGAAACGGCGTCCAGACCCGCTGTACTGTGGCGATAGGCAGCATCAGCACCAACGCCCCCAATAGGATCACGCCCGCAAAGCCGAGGATCATAATTTGAAAAGAAGTCAAATGCCGCTTTAAGCGAAACAAAGTCTCCGTCACATCACACACATCCTTGAAACAATGGTACTCTCAATTTTCCGTACAGTATAGCACGGCTTTTGCAATGTGTCTGTATGTATCTTGTACAATTTTCAGGTGCAGAGTCCTTATTTGCAGCCCGGAGGCGGGCTGCAAAGCTGCGGTTGACAGACTTTGGCGCATAGAATTCTCCGCGTGACCTGTAAATCTTTCCTGATTTTTTTACAGAAACCGTTGCCTTTTTTCAATATTTGTTCTAAGATAAGCTCTCTGTCTGTCATATTCAGCTGAAATTCTACAAAGCTTTTTAAAAAAGTCCCAACGGGAGAACCAATATGCTCAAAGAAAAAACATCCGATGTATCCATGACAAATACAAATCAAGGCTCTGGCACTGCTGCTGAAGCGGCAGTGCCCATGAGCCATGGCCTTTGGAATACGTGGCGCAAAAATCTCCTGCTGTTCTGCCTGACCGGCGTTTATGTGGAGCTGTGCCTGCATCTGTGCGTATTCGGCTCGATGGACCGGTACGCGGGATATCCTGTCCTGTTTGGCCTGCTGGGCGGCGCACTCTGCACGCTGGCAGTCTCAAGCCTGCCAAAGGTTCTGCGCCAGATCACAGGGGTTTTCCTGGTCGCGGCACAGGTGCTGCTGGCCGAGGTACAGCTGGTCTATCACTGCATCTTCGGAGATTTCATGCCCGTCAGCCAGATCGGCATGGGCGGAAATGTGGTCGTCAATTTCAACTCGCAGCTTCTCTATGGGATCCGCCAAAATCTGCTGAAGATCCTGCTCCTCCTGCTGCCGCTGATTGCCGTGATCCTCTGCCTTGCCCTGCGAAGGGGGCAGGCTCTGAAGCTGCGGCTGCGCTGGAAACAGACTATGGCCTCCTTTGCCGTGCTCCTCGCACTGCTGCTGACGGTCACGGGACTCATGTATGTTGGACGGGACAACGCCTTTTCCGTCTATCGTACCTTCACCAATGTGAACACCTCCACCGACAGCAGTTATAAAAAAATCGGTATGCTGGCCACCACGGCGCAGGAGCTTCGATACATGCTCTTCAGCGGCAGCGGCAGCATTATGATCACGCCGTCGTCCTTGAATATAAGCGATGTTCCGCGGACATACAGCAGCAACTCCTATAACGTGATCGAAAGCATCGATTTTACGGCTCTTGCAGACAGTACCGACAGCGATATTCTCAAGGTCACAGACGAGTATCTATCAAATGCAGCACCCACCCGCAAAAACAACTACACAGGACTTCTTAAGGACTATAACCTCATCACCATCTGCGCCGAGAGCTTCTGCCCGTGGTTTATCAGCGAGGAGCTGACGCCGACGCTCTACAAGCTGAGCCATACGGGTATTCTCTTTGAAAATTACTACGGCACGTTCCAGTCCGTCACTACCAACGGCGAATACACCATGTGCATGGGGCTTTATCCGGATATGTCCCGCACGAAGACGGATTCCAGCTTCAATGTGGCGGGCACCAACTATCTGCCGTTCTGCCTGGGCAATGCGCTCAAGGGCATGGGCTATCAAGCCTGGGACTATCACGACTACATCGGGGATTTCTACAACCGGAACATCACCCACGCCAACATGGGCTACACGTTCAAGGCGGCGGATTCTGGTCTGGCCATGAAGATCGACTGGCCCTCCTCCGATCTGGAGATGATGGAGGCCTCCATAGACGACTACATCAACAGCGGAGAACCCTTCCACGCCTATTACATGACCTTCAGCGGTCACTACCAGTACAACTGGGACAACGCCATGAGCGCCAAAAACCGCGACGCGGTGAAAGATCTGCCCTATTCTGAGCCGGTGAAGGCGTACATTGCCTGCAATCTGGAGCTGGAATACGCACTGGAGTACCTGATGCAGCGGCTGGAGGAAGCTGGCGTTGCCGACAAGACCTGCATCGTCCTGACCAACGACCACTACCCCTACGGCCTGACCGAAGACGAGTACAACGAGCTGGCAGGGCAGACGCTGGACACCACCTTTGAGAAGTACCGCAACAGCTTCATCTGCTATGTTCCCGGCCTTTCAGAGAACATCGTGGTGGATGAATACTGCTCCACGGCGGACATCTTGCCGACACTGCTGAATCTCTTCGGCGTGGACTACGATTCCCGCCTGCTGGCGGGCACCGATGTACTCTCCAGCGGCCTCCATGTAGCGGTGCTGTCGGATAAGTCCTTTCTGACGAAGGCCTTCCGCTATGACGCCGGTACGGAAACCGTGATCCCCGCCGATGAAAGCATCACTGTCTCCGACGGGCTGGTGAAAACCTACCGGCTCTATGTGGACAGCAGGTTCCAGCTCTCCGGCAACATCCTCAACAGCGATTACTACGCCCACGTCTTTGCCAGGGAGTCCAGCGGCGGAAGCCTTGCGGACACGGTGGTATTCACGGACATCAAGAGCATTTTCAATCAGGCCAGCGTCCTCTATATGTACCGCAAGGGCTATGTGGAGCCGGAAGCGCCGGACACCTTCGGCGGCAAGGCCACGGCAAGGCTGGGCGAGTTCATCGATGTGCTCTACCGCATCGCGGGTCGTCCGGAAACGGACAACACCGCCCTTCCGGCTGACTGCGAGAACGAGGAATTCAACGCGGCCCATCCCTATTATAATGCCGTGTGCTGGGCCTATCAGACAAGGCTGCTCCGGCAAAATGATCCCAATGCCGAATACGATGACAAGGTGGACTATCAGACGGCGTGCGTACTAATCCGCCGCTACGCGATCATGGCAGGTGTCGATACTGGCGTGAATCAGACGCAGCTCAGGCAGCTTCTTCGGGATGCCCCCGATCTTGGCAGAGAGGCAGCCAAAGCGATGCTCTGGTGCGATGAGAGGGACATCACCACCCGGGACAGCAACCTTGACGAGCTGCTGGCGTCCGCTGGCACCCGCATCAGCCGCTACCAGATGACGTCGTTCCTGTTCTACCTCTGCACCTACGAGCTGGATATTGGCAGCTGAGCATGCGGCGCAGATCCTGCCGGAGAAGTGTTCCGCGACCGATTCGCAAAAAGAGCCGCCTTTCTCGGCTGTGTACCGGAAGATACCCATTCGATGCCGCACTACGCTTAATGTTGGAATCAGTAAACATACTCACAAGCATTACACTCAGTGTAGACCTAATGTAGATTCAGACCATTCTGTGTTTACGAAAGTTTACATTGAGTGTAATTTTTTCTGCCTTGAATGGGTGGTCAAACAGGGCCGGTTTTCTACATTTATTACGAAGGAATGAGACATCCACCCCCTATTCTCACACGAAAGAAGGAGTTTGATTTGAGCAAACGAAAACACGGACCTACGATTGTACCGGCCTTATCCGCCAAGGTGGATAACAAAGAAAAACGATTCATTCAGGTTGGAAACTCACTGCTCCTCTCCAAGCAGTTCCACGCACTCAGCACCGGCAGCCGGCTTCTCTATTTCTGCATGGACATGGAGAGCGGCGGAAGGAAGAATTTCATTCTTCCACAAAAGGACGCAAAAATGGCTCACGGGGTAAACCCGCGCAGCCGTCTGATCCGTTTCAGCAAGAACAGCAGCTTTCATTATTTCACCGTCGATGAGATGGGCCTGCGGCTGATGAAGCTGGCACTGGATGAAATGGCGCTGTATCGGTTTCAGCGGTACTTGCAGCAAAACGGCATTTGCAAAGCATCTATGCTTCCGCTGTATCTGTTCAGTCTGGAGCTGCTTTCGGAGGCGTATGCCTTGAAAAAGGGGAAGCAAATGCGGGCAGAGCTGGATAGAGGCGCATTGTTTTCGTGCCAGGCAGATGTTGTAAAACGGATCTGCAACACAGGACCCGATCTGATCACGATCCCAGACAAATGGCTGCTGGACTTGGATACGGAAAGAGATGATCGCTCAGACGAACTCTTACTTTCCCCAAATGCTACGTTTCTAAGTCAACAGTCCGGAATGTAACACACAGGTGGTAACAGTATGGTCGAGGAATTGCAAGTGCCGATCCATCTCAAAATGACGCTGACGATTAAGGAAGCCGCAGCATACAGCAACATCGGCATTAACAAGATCGACAGTATGCTCCGCTCGCCCAACTGCCCGTTTGTTCTCTATGTTGGGTCCAAAAAGCTGGTCAAACGCCGGGAGTTCGAACAGTTCATCAGTGAAAAACTGGTGATATAAGTGGCTTCGGAAGATTTACAAATAAGTGGAGAGTTTTTTCACACGATGGCTTGAGAAGGAGAACGTTATATGCTATAATTTATATGTAGTAGTGCGTCCTTCAAGGCTGCGAAGATGAATGACCTGATTGCCAAGCACCCAATGGACGGTGTGCGGTTTACAAAGCCGGTTTGTGCGACAGACGATATTAAGTTCCTCACCCGAGACGAGCAGCGTTTGTTTCTTGAAACAGCGAAACGCTCCCGTAACTACAACCAATACGCACTGATTCTTGAAACCGGCTTGCGTACCGGCGAGATGATCGGACTGACGTGGGACGCGATTGACTTTGAAAAGCGCACGCTCACGGTCAACAAAACATTGGAGTTTCGACACGGTGAACAGTATTGGTGTGCAGGTCCTCCGAAAACGCAGCACAGCTACCGCACAATACCGTTGACGGATCGGGCCTATGAAATTCTGAAAGAAATCAAGGATAAGCGTCCTTGGCAAAAGGAATCTCCGCTGCTCTCGCAAACACTGGAATATATTGATCGGAGAACGGGGGCAATCTCCCGGCTGGTCATGCGCGATCTTGTCTTTATCAACTGGCGTACCGGGGAACCGGCGAAAAACAGTTCCTATGATACCCATCTTTATAAGCTATGCGACGAAGCAGGAATCCGGCGATTCTGTATGCACGCTCTGAGACACACCTATGCAACGCGTGCAATCGAAAGCGGCGTGCAGCCCAAGGTTCTTCAAAAGCTGCTGGGTCACGCAAGTATAAAGACAACGATGGACCGTTACGTCCATGTCACATCTGAATCCTTGGATCAGGCTGTGCGGCAATTTGAATCAGGCAGGGTTTTCTAGCATATAAGTCCATGCGAAAATGGCGTAAAAATGGCGTAAGCCAAGTGTGCCAGATTCCGGAAGCCCTTGAAAATCAAGACTTTTTAAGGAGATAGAGAAAACTATGAAATTAGGTATCGTCGGACTGCCGAATGTCGGCAAGTCCACTCTCTTCAACGCGATCACCAACGCGGGCGCGGAAAGCGCCAACTACCCCTTCTGCACCATCGAGCCGAACGTCGGCATGGTGGCCGTTCCCGACGAGCGCCTCGATAAGCTCGCCGAGATGTACCACCCCAAGAAGAAGACCCCCGCCGTCATCGAATTTGTCGACATCGCGGGTCTTGTCAAGGGCGCAAGCCAGGGTGCGGGTCTCGGCAACAAGTTCCTTGAGAACATCCGCCGCACGGACGCCATCGTGCACGTCGTGCGCTGCTTCGACGATGAAAACATCATGCACGTCGTGGCCGACGCGAGCACGAACGTCCCCGTCGACCCCCTGGGCGACATTGAGACCATCGACCTGGAGCTCATCATGGCAGACCTTGAGATGGTCAACCGCCGCGTCGAAAAGGCGACGAAGATGGCCAAGGGCGACAAGAAGTTCCTGCACGAGGTCGAGCTCTTCTCTGCTCTTGCCAAGCACCTCGACGCGGGCAAGAGCGCGCGCACGTTCGAGGTTTCGTCCGACGATGCTGAGCTCATCGCGACCGCCGATCTTTTGAGCCTCAAGCCCATCATCTACGCCGCGAACATGGACGAGGACGGCTTTGCGAATCAGGACGGCAACCAGTATCTCCAGCAGGTCAAGGAGCTCGCCGACCGCGAGGGCGCGCAGGTGCTGCCGATCTGCGCCAAGCTCGAGCAGGACATCGCCGAGCTCGACGGCGAGGACCGCGCGATGTTCCTCGAGGAGCTCGGCATTCAGGAGTCCGGCCTCGACCGCCTGATCAAGTGCTCCTACGCGCTGCTCGGCCTCATCTCGTTCCTGACCTACGGCGAGGACGAGTGCCGCGCCTGGACCATCAAAAACGGCACCAAGGCTCCGCAGGCCGCGGGCAAAATTCACTCCGACATCGAGCGCGGCTTCATCCGCGCCGAAACGATCAATTTCGACGACATGATCCGCTGCGGCAGCGTCGCGGCGGCAAAGGAAAAGGGATTGCTGCGCAGCGAGGGCAAGGAGTACGTCGTCAAGGACGGCGACATGATCTACTTCCGCTTTAACGTGTAAAATTCCGAAAATTCCATCATAAATTTCCGAAGACGGTGCAGCTCAGCTGCACCGCCTTTTTTTAAGTGAAATGGGTGCGCTACCATGGCAGCGATTCTGCAAACCGTTGGTACCACAGGAAAAACCGTACTTTATTTTTTTGGACCGCTACCAAACCGCTACCACGACTGGCCCGCAAAGCGCTGGAATACAAGGAAAGGCGAAAATCCTAAGGGGATGCGATATCCACTGAATTGAACGTTTTTGTGTTGATTCTGCTGAATTTTGATTATTTTCTACTGTTTCTGCAACGATTTGAGGATTTGCAAATTTTGGCAGCAATCACGGGAAAGTGGGAGAGACGGCGGGCGTTCGGCCGCAAGAAGATGGAAATTTATGAAAGGAGAGTAACATCTATGAAAAAGTTACTCGCAATGGTGCTGGCTCTGGTCATGACTCTGTCTCTGGCCGTCAGCGCCAACGCCTTCAAGGATGACAAGAGCATCAGCGATGATTACGCTGAGGCCGTTGCCGTTCTGAACGGCATGGGTGTGTTCAAGGGTTATGAGGATGGTTCCTTCCAGCCCGAGGGCAACATCACCCGCGCTGAGGTAGCTACGATCATCTATCGTATAGATACTCAGATGTTCTTTTTTCATGGTTTCTACAACCATTCTCTTGAACTCCGGCGTATATTGTTTGTTTGGTACTCCTTTTGGCATAGCAAAACACCCTACTTGTTAGATAGTATATCATACTGTCTAACAAATGGGGTGCAGTTCGGAAGAGCGTAGTTGGTTGTACGTTTCAATGCAAAATCCTCCGTTATGATAGAAATAAAAAAGCACTGCCGAAGCAGTGCTTTCATGTTTCGTAAACATGAAAAAAGATGCAGGGCGAAACGGCACAACGAAGCAAAACAACCCTAAATAACTGAGATTATGTGAGATTATGACTGATTTCGCAAGTCAAATTATGACTAAATATGCAGATAAATTTTACAAATCGGCCGACATGAAGCCGCCGCGGAGCCAGTTGGCGAGCTCGGCGGGGGTGCCGGGGACGCCGACGGTGGCAAATTCCGTGCGCGAGGGGACCATCTGCGCGTTGTCCGAGCTCTCCGCCCACTGGACGCGCTGCAAAATGTGCTCGGTGCAGTGCTCGAGCGGGCCGTCGGGCGCGGGCTTATATTGGAGGAGGATGGTCACGTAGCGGTTGTCGGACGTCCAGCGGCCGAAGTTCGTCGTGGGCTTGCGCCACTTCCAGAGGCATTTGTCGCCGCGCTGCTTTTTGAGCTTCAAATAGCCGTTTTCGATGTCCTGCGTGCAGCGCATGAGCCAGATGACATGGTAGCCCGCGCGCTGGAAGTGGGAGCAGACGTCGAAAAAGTGCTCCTCCATGAGTAAGCCGTCCTGGAGCATCATCACGAAATGGTTGATCTGCACGTAGGCGGTGACGGTCTTATCGCCGACGGTGACGGGGACATCGCGGCACTCGGGCGGGACGATCGCGCGCCACTGCTCGCGCCACGCGGAGGCGGAGGACTGGACGAGCGGGGGCGTTTTCTTCTTCCAAAACAGCATGGGGGCTCCTTTTTCGCAATTTTTGTTCCATTATAGCGAAAACGGGACGAAAAGGCAAGGAATATTGGCATTTTACAGGGATTTGACAGAGCGGCGGGCGACGGGCGCTTGCTATTTCGGCGAAAACATGATATTCTACTGTGATTCTAAGGAAATCGACTTTTCTTTGCAAGGAGAACGGCTATGAAGCTTGACCACAAGCGCACGGTGCTGGTGGGGCTGGCGTTTTTGTCCATCTGCGCGTTCTGGCAGATGTACGACAACATCATCCCGCTGATTTTGACGAACACGTTCCACTTAGACGAGACCATTTCCGGCGCGATCATGGCGGCGGACAATGTGCTGGCGCTGTTTTTGCTGCCGTTCTTCGGCGCGCTGAGTGATCGGACGAGCACGAAGATCGGGCGGCGGATGCCGTTTATCCTCGGCGGCACGGCGGCTGCGGTGATCCTGATGAATCTGCTGCCGCTTTTTGACAACGGCTACGCAAATGGCGCGAGCACGGGTAAGCTCGCGATGTTCGTCGTCACGCTGGGGCTGCTGCTCGTGGCGATGGGGATCTACCGCTCGCCCGCGGTGGCGCTGATGCCGGACGTGACACCCAAGCCCATAAGATCGCGCGCGAACGCGATCATCAACCTGATGGGCGCGGTCGGCGGCATTTCGTATCTGATCGTGGCGGCGGTGCTGTATCCGAACAGCAAGACAGCGGGGGCCGCGCATGTGAACTACCAACCGCTTTTTGTCGTCGTGTCAGTGCTGATGGCGGTCTCCGTCGCCATTCTCTACTTTACGACGAACGAGCCGAAGCTCGCGGCGGCGGAGAAGGAATACGAGGCCGAGCATCCCGAGCAGCAGCTCGTGGAGGAGGAGCCGGACGGCAGCGAGGAACTCCCCAAAGAAGTCAAGCGCAGCCTTGTGATGCTGCTGTGCTCGATCGCGCTGTGGTTCATCGGCTACAACGGCGTGACGACGTGGTGGACGACGTATGTCGGGCGCGTGATGGGGCAGGGCCTCGGCGGCGCGTCGACGTGTTTGCTCGTCGCGACGGGCGGGGCCATCGTGTCGTACATCCCCGTGGGGCAGATGGCGTCGAAGATCGGGCGCAAGAAGACCATTCAGGGCGGCGTCATCCTGCTTGCGGCGTGCTTTGCGTCGGCGTACTTTTTGACGACGCATTATCAGAGCATCAACGCCGTGATGTTTGTCGTGTTTGCGCTCGTCGGCCTTGCGTGGGCGGCGATCAACGTCAACTCGCTGCCGATGGTCGTTGAAATGTGCAAGGGCAGCGATATCGGCAAGTTTACGGGCTACTACTACACGTTTTCGATGGCGGCGCAGGTCGTGACGCCGATTTTGGCGGGCACGCTCTTGAAGCACATCAGCTACAGCATGCTGTTCCCGTATGCGGCGTTCTTCGTGGCGTGCAGCTTTGTGACGATGTGCTTCGTGCGCCACGGCGACTGCAAGGTGGAGGCCAAGGCCGGGCTTGCGGCGTTTGAGGATATGGATGCGGACTAAATCGAATACAAGAAGTGATCTAAAATGAAAATTTTACGGATCGTTGTCGGAATTTGCCTGATTCTGGCGGTCGCGTGGGCGGTTTTACTGCGCGCGCGGCGCGGAACGGAGTCGATGGCGGCGCTGCGGAAATTCCGCTATGCGCACCGCGGGCTCTACGATAAGGAGGCGGGCATTCCCGAAAATTCGCTGCCGGCATTCTCGCGCGCGATCGCGCGGGGCTTCGGCGCGGAGCTCGACGTGCACCTGCTGCGCGACGGGACGCTTGCCGTGTTCCACGACAGCGATGTGAAGCGCATGACGGGCCGCGAGGGATACCTCGAAGACCTGAGCGCGGACGAACTCAAGGACTATGCGCTGGACGGGACGAAGGAGGCCATCCCGCAGTTCAAGGATGTGCTCGCGCTGTTTGCGGGGACGGGCCTGCCGCTCATTGTGGAGGTCAAGAGCTTTCGCGACAACTTTGCCGAGCTGACCGAGCGCACGATGGCGGAACTCGACAAGTTTGACGTCAAGTACTGCGTGGAGTCGTTCGACCCGCGGTGCGTGGCGTGGCTGAAAAAGCACCGGCCAGAGGTCATCCGCGGGCAGCTGAGCTGCGACTTTTTGAAAGACCGCGGCAATTTGAGCCTGCCGATGGCGTTTGCGACGACGAATCTGCTGGGCAACATCATGGCACAGCCGGATTTTGTCGCCTATAAATTTGAAGATAAGAAAAACTGGGCGCCGCGTTTATGCCGTAAGCTCTACGGCGCGCAGGGCGTTTACTGGACCATCCGGTCGAAAGAAGACTTGGAGACGGCGGAGCGCGAGGGCGCGATCGCCATTTTTGAGCGGTTTATTCCCTAAAGAGGGGTCCCACTTGTGGAAGGGTGGGGGAAAAGAAGCAAAACCGAAAGAAAAGGAAGAAGGTTTTATGGCAGAACAGAAAAGACGCTGGGGCGACCGGCGCGACGCAACACTGCTGCGGGATGTGGATTCGCTGCACTTTATCATGGGCATCATCTATCCCAACCGCGCGGACAACGAGGCGTATATCGCAGAGCGCGTGAATTTAGAGCCCATCAAGGAGTACATTGCGACGAAAAACTATGAGGGCATTCCGTTCAAGTACACGTTTTTCCACGTGATCCTGACGGCGCTCGTTAAGACGGTCATTTTACGGCCGAAGCTCAACCGCTTTTACGCGAATGAAAACTACTATCAGCGCAATAAGGTGACAGCGGGCTTTGTCATCAAAAAGGAGTTTGCCGACGGCAGCGAAGAGGCCATGGCTCTGCTGGAGATAAAGCCTGAGAGCACCATCGACACGATCCACGAGGAGATCCACCAGGAGGTTGCGGCCTGCCGCGAGCAGAAGAAGGTCAACACGACCGACAACAGCATGAATGTGCTCAACAGCCTGCCGCGCTTTTTGTCCAAGGCGGCGGTGCGATTTATCCGCTGGCTCGACAAGCACGGCTGGTGCCCCGATTTCCTGATCGGCAAGGACCCGAACTACAGTTCGGTGTTCATCTCCAACCTCGGTTCCATTCATCTCAAAAGCGGCTACCACCACCTGACGAACTGGGGCACGAGCTCGCTGTTCTGCATCATCGGAGAAAAGAAGTGGACGCCGCTGTACGACGAGCACGGCCTTGTCGAAATGCAGGAGACGGTCGACCTCGGCCTCACCGTGGATGAGCGCATTGCCGATGGCTACTATTACGCAAAGAGCGTGCGCCTTTTCAAATATCTGTTAGAACACCCCACCCTTTTGGAACGACCGCTATCGGAGGAAGTAGAATATGAGTGATTCCATTGTCAGAACGCCCTGGAAGGATTACATGGGCGAGGTGCCGATGCACCTTGAGTATTTCGACGGCTCGATGTTCGAGGCCGTGGAGCGGATCGCTAAGAAATATCCGGGCAACATCGCTTTTACGTTCATGGGAAAGTCGACGACCTACCGCCAGATGATCCGCGAGATCGAGCAGTGCGCCAAGGCGCTCAAGACCATCGGCGTGCGCGAGGGTGACAAGGTGACCATTGCCATGCCGAACTGCCCGCAGGCCATCTATATGTTCTACGCCGTCAACCTCGTCGGCGGCATTGCGAACATGATCCATCCGCTGTCGGCAGAGAAGGAGATCGAGTTTTACCTGAACGCCTCGGAAAGCGTGGCGGCGGTGACGCTCGACCAGTTCTACAACAAGTTTGAAAAGGTGCGCGAGCGCACGAAGGTCGTGAACATGATCATCGCAAGCGTGCGCGACGCGCTGTCCCCGACGATCAAGGCGGGCTATATGCTCACCGAGGGACGCAAGATCGAGAAAATTCCCGAGGATGCGCCGGTCATCATGTGGAAGGACTTCATGAAGCTCTCCCGCTCCTGCTACTATAAGACCTATAAGGTCAAGCGCGAGGGCGCGGACCCCGCTGTGATCCTCTATTCCGGCGGTACGACCGGCACAACAAAGGGCATCGTGCTGACGAACAAGAATTTCAACGCCCTCGGCCAGCAGGTCATCGCGGCGAACCCGATGTTCCGCCCCGGCGACCGCATGCTGGCGGCGATGCCGCTGTTTCACGGCTTCGGCCTCGGCGTGTGCGTGCACACGATGCTCTCGCAGGGCGGACGCTGCATCCTGATCCCGCGCTTCACGGCCAAGAGCTACGCCAAGCAGATCGTGAAGTACAAGTGCAACTTCATCGCCGGCGTGCCGACGCTTTACGAAGCGCTGCTGCGCCTGCCGAGCATGGACGGGGCGAACCTCAGCTCGCTCAAGGGCGTGTTCTCCGGCGGCGACAGCCTGTCGATCGAGCTGAAGAAGAAGTTCGACAAGTTCCTCTATGACCATAAGGCGTCCATTCAGGTGCGCGAGGGCTACGGCACGACCGAGACGGTCACGGCCTGCTGCCTGACGCCGCCGCACATGTTCAAGGAGGGCTCCATCGGCCTGCCGTTCCCGGATACCTACATCAAGATCGTCGAGCCGGACACTGACCGGGAGGTTCCCTACGGGCAGGAGGGCGAGATCCTGCTCGCGGGCCCGACCGTGATGAAGGAGTACATGAACAATCCCGAGGAGACGGCGCAGACGCTTCGCACGCACGCCGACGGCCTGACGTGGGTCTACACGGGCGACCTGGGCGTGATGGATGAACAGGGCTTTATCTACTTCCGCGGCCGTGCCAAGCGCATGATCATTTCGTCCGGCTACAATGTCTATCCCGGCCAGATCGAAAATATCCTCGACGCGCACGAGTACGTGCAGATGAGCTGCGTGATCGGCGTGCCCGATCCCTACAAGATGCAGAAGGTCAAGGCGTTCGTCAAGCTTGCGCAGGGCGTGCCCGCGACCGAGGAGACCAAGCAGGTGCTCATGGCCTACTGCCGCAAGAATGTGGCGAAGTACGCCATGCCGTATGACATCGAGTTCAAGGAGGATATGCCAAAGACTCTGGTTGGTAAGGTGGCGTATCGCCAGCTGGAGGAAGAAGAACTTTCTAAGCTGAAGGCTCAGGAAGAGAAATAAGGTTTCTCCTGCACCATGCAGGGTGGTAAATCCCTGCACCGTGCAGGGGCGCGAATAAAAGGGGGTATTCTCTTTCCGAAGAGAATACCCCCTTTTGATCCCCCAGAGAAAGGCGAGGGGAGTCCCCCTCGACCCCCGCATTGGCAGTCGGGCGCTTGAAGAGCTGCGCAGCCTGCGGAATCGAGTGCCTGCTGTTTTTTGTATCTAGACGATTTGACTTGCTCCTATCTTCGCTGCCGCTTTGCCTGCGATTCGTTGGCCTTACGCAATTTCCGTCTACTTCGGATGTTATCGGACTTGCAGGTGCCTGCCAAGGCAGCATTGCTGCGCTCGCCGCGTTTGTTGGCACTATCGGTAGATAGTGATTAGGCTGCACCTGCGCAAGATACGCAGAGCGGCACCCGCAAGGGGTGTGCCGCATCCGTAAGGCAGCAGAGCCGCCAACGGCTGCGCAACAGCGGATAATAGAAGAAAGTCAAATCGTATAGCAACACTAACCGCGGCAACGCCGCGCGCAGGCAGTTGCATTCCGAAGGCATAAAGGTTATTCAACCCCGAGACTGCCAATCTAAACCTTTCTCTTGGGGGATTTAAAGGGGGATATTCTCTTTCGTGAAAGAGAATATCCCCCTTTGCCCCGTTCCCCATGCGTCATGGGGAACTTATTTCCTGTCAGCGACAGAAAGAATTCTATCCACCGCTGCTTTCGCGCCGCCGCAGCGGAGGAAGCTCTCACGAATATTCTGCGCATTCGCGCGGTACGACGGTGTTTGCAGAACGGCGTCGACCGCGGTGCGGATGGAGGCGGCGTCGGCTTTTTCGAGCTTGAGGCCCGCGCCAAGTTCGGCGACACGGGCGGCGACGCCGCCCTGTTCGTTCGTCTGCGGGAAGAGAACGAGCGGCACGCCAAAGTAGAGACTCTCGCTCGCACTGTTCATGCCGCAGTGGGAGAGGAAGACGTCGGCTTTTTGCAGCACGGCGATCTGGTCGACGTGGGGGAGGGCGGTGATGTTGTCGGGAAGTGTGCCGAGGGCGGAACGGTCGATCTGCTCGCCGGTGGAGAGGATGACCTGATAGGGCGAGTCCACGAACGCGGTGATACAGGCGCGGTAGAAGGGGAGGAGGTCGTTGTTGACTGTGCCCATCGAAATGTAGATGAGTACATCGTGGGTCTTTTCGACAGTTTCTGTCGCGGGGCGGATGGACGGGCCGACGAAGGCGTACTTGTCTGAGAACGTGTCGGCGCAGGGCTGGAACTCGGGCGAGGTGTAGACGATGGTGTCGGTCCGGTCGTCGTTCTGGATGATGTCGAGAATATTCTTGATGGGATAGCCGCGGTCACGCAGGCGCTGGAGATCGCGGTTGATCTTCGGCATGGCGAGCATCATTTTGAGCATCTGGCCGCCGCTCTGCTTCATGACCTTGGCGGAATAGCGGTTGAAGGCAAAGGTCGTGGTCGAGGAGATGAACGGGATGCCGAGCTTTTTGGCGACGGCCTTGCCCCAGACAGCCATCGAGTCGGCGACGATACAGTCGGGCGCGTAAGCGCGCATGTCGGCGCAGACCATTTCGTCGAGGGCGAGGGTGGTCTCGACCAGAATATGCGTCGAAAAGGCGATGTCCTTGCCGATGCGCGCGCCGTCGGCGGGCGTGAGGTGCTGTTCGCAGTCATACGGGTCGCAGGCGACGAATTGCGCGCCTGCGGCTTCGATGAGCGTGCGCATGGGTTCGTAGGAGTAGTAGCGGACCTCGTGACCGCGCGCGGTGAGCTCGCGCACGACGCCGAGCGTCGGGTTGGTGTGGCCGTAGGCCGGGATGCAGAAAAAGACGATCTTGCTCATTTGCTGTCGCCCCCGTTGTCCATTTCGGAAAAGATGCGCAGCATATATTCCCGCTGCATGGCCTTGGGCAGGATGGCGATGCCGCGCTCGTCGTCGCCGAGGACGAGCAGCTCGTCACCGGGGTGAAAGCCGAAAATGTCGCGCGCTTCCTTGGGGATGACAAACTGGCCCTTTTCGCCGATCTTGACCATCCAGGCGTGCTTGCCCTGAGGTACTTCCATAAAGTCAACCTCCTGAAGTATGATTAGTTATATTAATCATACTACAAAGCGTAAAAAAGTCAAGCCAGCAGGCCTGACTTTTTTATTTCAATTCATGGCATCGGCGTTGAGCTCGAAGAGAAGCTCGACGCGGGCTTTGAGCAGCGGATGATTTTTGAGCGCGGGGTCGGCGGCGAGGAGCTGCCCGGCGGCGGACTGCGTCTCGTGCAGAAGGGATAAGTCGCACGAGAGATCGGCGACGCGCAGCGACGGCAGGCCGTGCTGACGGGAGCCGAAAAAGTCGCCCGGGCCGCGGAGCTTCAAGTCCTCTTCCGCGATGGCGAAGCCGTCGCTCGTGGAGGACATGACCTTGAGACGCTGCTTGTTTTCCTCACCCTTGTTGTCGGAGACAAGGACGCAGTAGGACTTGTGCCGGCCGCGGCCGACGCGGCCGCGCAGCTGGTGGAGCTGGGAGAGGCCGAAGCACTCGGCGTTTTCGATGAGCATGAGCGCGGCGTTCGGCACGTCGACGCCGACCTCGATGACGGTGGTGGAGACGAGCACGTCGATCTCATGCGCGGCGAAAGCGCGCATGACGGCGTCCTTTTCCTTAGGCTTCATCTTGCCGTGGATGGGGGCGATGCGAAGGTCGGGGAAGACCTCTTTTTGCAGCATTTCTGCGTAGGCGGTGACGGCCTTGCGCTCATCGGGGAGCTCGTCGTTTTCCGAGACCATGGGGCAGACGATATAGGCCTGACGGCCCTCGGCGACGAGCTTGCGCAAAAAAGCGTAGATACGCTCGTGATAGCTCGACGGGACGGCAAAGGTGTCGATCTTCTGCCGCCCGGGAGGCAGCTCGTCGAGAACGGACACGTCGAGATCGCCGTAGATCATCAGCGCGAGCGTGCGCGGGATGGGCGTGGCGGACATGACGAGAAGGTGCGGGTCGTCGCCCTTGGCGGACAGCGCGGCGCGCTGGTCGACGCCGAAGCGGTGCTGCTCGTCGGTGACGACGAGACCGAGATTCTGATACTGCACATCGGGAGAGAGCAGGGCGTGCGTGCCGATGACAAGGGAGAGTTCACCGGACCGGAGACGTTCATTCAGTGCACGGCGCTCCCTGGCCTTGGTCGAGGCGGTGAGCAGCGCGCAGGGGATGCCGAGAGGCTCCAAAAGCGGAGCGAGCGAGCGATAGTGCTGCTCGGCAAGGATTTCTGTCGGGGCCATGAGGGCGCATTGAAGACCGCTTTTCGCGGCCATGTAGATGGCGGCGGCGGCGACCATCGTTTTGCCCGAGCCGACGTCGCCCTGCACGAGGCGGTTCATCGGGCGCTGACCTGTCAGGTCGCGCGCGATATCGCCGATGGCGCGGCGCTGTGCGCCGGTGAGGGAAAAGGAGAGAGAGGTGAAAAAGGGCGAAAGGTCGACTTTTTTGCACTGTTTTCCCGCGACGAACGTGCGGCGCTCGCGCAGGAGCTTGAGGCCGAGCGCGAGCAGGAAAAGCTCTTCGAACGCAAGGCGGCGGCGCGCGGCGGAGAGGGCTTCGTCGTCTGTGGGGAAGTGGATGTTTTCGTAGGCAAAGCGGGTGTGGCAGAGCTGGTAGGCGAGGCGGACGTCCTCAGGAAGGATGTCAGGAAGTTCGTCGACGCAGGCGGCGAGGCTCTGTTCGACGGCCTTATAGAGCATCGACTGACTGATGCCCGCGGTGAGCGGGTAGATGGGCATGATGCGGCCGGTGATCTGGTGCGTGCCCTCGCGCTCAAAGAGGGGATTGGTCATCTGCGGGCGGCTCGGCGTACCCTCGGCACGGCCGAAGAAGACGTAGGCGTCGCCGGTGTGGAAGGTGTTTTTGAGGTAGGACTGGTTGAAATAGGTAAGTTCAAGCGCGCCGGTCTCGTCGACGGCGCGGAGCTTGATAAGGTCGAGCCCCTTGCGAATGCGCGAGAGCTTGGGCTCGCCCGCGATGACGGCGCAGACACAGGCATTCTCGCCGGGGATGAGGTCGGCGATCTTCTTGTACACGCGGCGGTCGTCGTAGGCGCGGGGAAAGTAGGAAAGGAGGGAGCGCAGGTCGGTGATGCCGAGTTTGGCGAGCGACTTGGCGCGCGCTTCGCCCACGCCCTTGATATAGCGGATATCGGTGTTGAGCGTCGCCATGCGGTGGACCCCCTTTACAAATGCGGTGTCTGTCTATTATAATCAACTTGGATGGAAATGAAAAGACCCTTTGCAAGGATGAAGAAAGGAGTATTGTCATGCAGAAGAAACATTCCGGAAAGATGGGCGCGATCGCGCTGCCGGTCGCGCTGATCGCCGCGGCGGTCGGAGTCCTCTTATGGATGCTGACCGGTGCGCAGGGATACCGCGCGGCGGACTGGACAGACACAGACGGGCAGCGCTACTACCGCAATCTGGTGACGCATCAAGCCTTTGCGGCGGACGTTGACTGGGACGGGAGCGACGGCGCGGTGATCGTCATTCCCGATGAAGTGCACGGCTACAAGGTGACGGCGCTCGGCGGGTATATCGGCCGCGGTGTGCCGACGGCGTTTGCGCTGAACGCGCCGGAGATATGGAATACCCAGGTCGTCTTCGGTGACGAGAAAGTTGCGGCGGACGCGGAAAAGGACTATCCGAACGCGAAGATCGTCGACTGCACGGTGACACTGCGGCTTGGGAGGAACGTGAAAGCGCTGAACGAGGTCAGCTGCTTCGGCTGGCAGGGATATGACGAAAACGGAGCCGAGACAGTGTGGCGTCTGCGCTGGAACGTCGAATGCGACGAGGAGAATGAGACGTTTTACGCCAAGGGCGGGCGGCTGTATCGCTGCGCGGATGGGGAGGCTGTGGAAGCGTTCCGTTGCGCGTGATGGCGGTGAAGGGTGCAGCCCGCAGGGCTGCGATTAAGTCCCCACAGCGTGGGGACGCGGGAAAGGGGGCCATTCTCTCACGTGAGAGAATGGCCCCCTTGAACCCCCAAGAGAACG
>ERZ791887.951-NODE-951-length-22478-cov-3.082326_pt1 | contig 22478 bp, 25 predicted proteins | sample MGYA00510157_ERZ791887 | MGnify/ENA primary metagenome ERZ791887 (study PRJEB30046, sample SAMN00792112) | human gut metagenome | study: EMG produced TPA metagenomics assembly of the A metagenome-wide association study of gut microbiota in type 2... | reverse complement strand
AAAGCTGGACAGAATACACAGATGAAGAAAAAATGGCTGTATATTTAAGATTAAAAGCTATGCAGGAAAAGACATTTGAAATTCATACTGATGTACATAAAGAATTAGATGGAAAAGGAAACCTTACTTGCATATATGAATCATATAGCTATTTTTCATATATTAAATATCATTTTGATACAGGAATACTTGATGTAAGTATGCCAAGAGAAACAAAAAGTTTTTTATTAAATTATGATAATGGATTTACGCCAATAGAATTTAAAAATATGATTATGCTAAAAAGTAAGTATGCAAAAATTTTGTATTTGTTTTTTAGAAGTTTTCGTGATGGTATCAAATGTACCGACTATACAATAGAACATTTAAGAAAGTTATTAGGATTAAGTAACAAGTATCCAGAATGGTATAACTTTAAACGATATGTATTAATTCCAGCACTTAAAGAAATAAATGAAAAATCGGATATATTGGTAGTGGGAAGATATGATGCATATACAAGTGCTATGGATGGTAGAAAAAGAGAAGATATGACATCAGATGAATATGCAAAAATTGTTATAGATAGTATGGCGCAAAAAGGAAGCAGAGGAAAGGGTGTATATAAGATTTCTTTTAGAGTATTGAAAAACCATAATACAAGTGATGAAACCCAAAAATTAGATATGAAAAACCTTTTAGGAATTGAAAAAAGTAATAATGGTGAGGGTTAATAAATGAAAGAATTGAATGATATAAAAAGAGAAGTTTTAGTATATGGTCGAAGAAGTATAAATTGCGATAATTTAAAAAGACTATGTAAAAAGATAGAGCGAAAAGAAGATTTTAATAAATATAAAAAAGAAGAATTAATAGATTATTTACTTGATAAAATCGGGTTTGAAGCATTTAATGATATAAAAATAAGCAAAAAGAATATACAAAGTGCATTTGATCTTTCAAATCCAGATATGGTTATGTTACATAGAAAGATGGGGAAAGCAAAAGTAATAATGTTTGGAAACCATGAGTATACAGAAATAGATGATTATTATTTTTCAGAACTTGAAAAAATATATGATTATGTAAAAGAAGAAAATGGCTATCAATATGTTTATTTGTATTCTGATAAGGAAGAAGTATTAGGGGATATGGTTGAAAGTATGCTAACCATATATGATTTAAAATGTATGAAAACAGAAAAAATAGAAGAAAATTATAAATTTTCAGCATATGCTAAAATAAAACAAAATGCATCATAATAAACCAAACAAAAAGATTTAGCATGCCAGTGCTTTTTCTGGCTCGGTAAATTTTTTGTGCGGTAGACTGGGAATTGTACGAAGTACAAGGCGTGTAGCGCAAAGTATTGTAAATTAAAATATTTTTTTACCTTTTATGTTACAAACAATCATATTATAAGTGATTGCAATTCATATATATGAAGTAAAAAAAATCTATTCTCCAATCTTAGAAGGATCTGCTTATGGAAAGCAGGTCTTTTTTTATATGCGAAAATTTAAATCAATTCTTCATAATTCATATTATAAATAACTTATATATGATGAAATGGAGATTAAAATAAAAATCCTATTCATATGTAAATTATCCTTTGCAATGGATGTACATTGCAGCGTAGATAAATTTGTATGAATAGGTTCTTCCCTTCATATGGATTTATGTGCGCTGTTAGGCACACAAATCCAGAATAAGGGGGAAATATTATGAGCATACATAACAAATTAAATTTATTCATAAAAAATTTTCTTATGATAGATGTATATGAAAATATGTCTGATGAAGATAAAGAATTTATGGGTGCAATGATGCTTGGTGCAAAAGTAATCAGTGCGTTTACAAATCCTTTAAAACTAATATGGATTTTTTATGGATTAATGGAAAAAGAAAAATTAGCTGTATAGCTAATAATATAAGCAGACAGTTTTTATAAATTGTCTGTTTTTTTGTTAATATGAATATGTATATGTCATATTATTTTTGTATGCTCATAATAATTTAAAATCCGATAGGGTTTTAGGGCTGTCTTCGGACAGTCTTTTTTATTAATAAGAAAATTAAAATAAGGTGATTATTATGCAAGATAAGATAAAAATAATATTGTTGTCAATAGTTTTAATTGTTATAATGATTTTGGTTTGTATTATAGATAGGGCAAAAATGATATTGCTTATATGTCCAGTTATTGCTGGATGTCTATGCTTATATGCAAATTATAAAGAAAAAATAGAATTTAACACAGCTGTTGATTGTTTTTTATGTTCAATTGCAATTGTTCTATTCATATATTTACGAATAATTTTAAATTTTTGGGTGTCATAATGAAAAATATATTTGCGGTAATAAAACAATTTCTTATAGAAATAGTTATTTTTGTGTTAACACTGATAAATTTTATAATATATATTATAAATGGCAACGGTCTAATAGTTTCAATTATATATAGCTTGTTTTTTTGCATATTGATTCTGTGTCTTTTGGCTATTCTGAAACCTTTAGTATATCGGATCTTTAGTAAAAAAATGTGTACAATATTACAGCTAACAAGATGTAATACAATAAGTATGATGCCTAAAAAAGTGAGAAATGAAAATGCATTTATAAATGATATATCAGAAATATTAACATATGCACAGCAAAAGAATATAAAAAAGATGCAAGCTACAACACATAAAATAATGGTGCTATATTTTCTGTCCGAATATACAAAATATTCTAAACAGGAAATTTCTGATATGATTAATAAAATGAAAGAAAATGATTGTTTAAATCTGGACACATCATTTGGAAGGGTAGAAATTAAATATATTGGAAAGAACATAAATAACTGTAATCGGTATAATAAAAATAAAAAGGGATTATCTAAAATAATTGAAAAGAAAGATGCATATACAATGGAAATGTACTTAAAATAAAAAGAGCTATATGTAATATTATATATGTTACCATTGTTGCTCCCTTAAAAATGGATTGAGGCTGCCTTCGGGCAGTCTTTTTTAATCTTTTAAGATTAAAGCAATCATACTGTATAAGGGGTGATAGAATGGAAGAACAAATTAAAAAATTTTTAGAAGAAGAATGCGAAAAATACAAGCATATTATTTGGACTGAAGAAACAGGTGACATTGTACATAGAATGGTAAAAGAAATCCACGAATATTTATATATAAACAGAAAAGAAGTATATAAAATATCATATGAAGAATTTAAAAAAATAGAAAATTATGCTGTAGAATTAAGCAAACAATTTGATGACCAAAGTAATGCACATCTTTTTTGGTATAGTGGTGTTACATATGGTTTTGAAGCATTACCATCGGATAAATAATATGTCCTTCGGAAAAATCTTCTACAAATTCATTATATGAATAGTAATGTTTAAAATCATCAAAGAAATCTTTTGCTGTATCATATTTCGGATATAAATTACGCATAAATTCAGTGGTTTTAATTAAAAATGCATTTGGTGATTGTTTTAGATAAAAAGGTATTGATGTTTTCCAATTTCCATTGTCATAGTCTGATTTCGCAAGTTTACCTGAAACAAAATCATAATTATTCATTTTAGCGTAATCTAATACAATTGATAATAATGCTGTTCCATATCCCATATTTTCTTTGTGACCTGTATAAATGGTAAAATGAATAAATCTTTTTTCAACAGTAAAATAAAATGTAATATCTTGGTAATTTGTCAAAATATATGTATTCCTATCTAATTCAAATTTGAATTCTTTAACACTGCCATCTTTAATTGTTCTGTAATATGTACACATAGTATAAAGTCCTTTCGTAAATTAAATACATTATACAACAAAAGCTAATCGCCAGCTTTGTTACTGTTCAGAATCATCCAGATTATCTATTGCATATTCACAGCATTGAACCACTAATTGATTAAGTGAAATATTTTTATCAGAAGCCAATTTGTTAAGCTGTTCTAAAAGTTCAACAGGCAATCTAAATGTTCTGTTTTCATATTCTTGTTTTTTAATCTTAAATTTCATATAAATCACCCATTTATATTTTAGTGTAGAAATACTTGATAATATACACTTGTATTTACAATATATAATTATGTGCAAATAACACATTGATAATTAAAAATTAGTGAGTTATAATGTATACAGAAATGAAAAAGAATGAAAAAAAGTTATATAGAAACTTCCAAAAACTTTTTTATCTTGCATATTAATAATAGAAGCTAAGAAAGGGGCAGTGCATATGGATAAAGACCAGATTAAGTTACAAATCAATTTCCCACAAGAAGTAATAGAAGGACTGGAAGAAATTGGTAAGAGCATGGGAATTAAAAGAACAGATGTAGTAAAAATAGCAGTAAAAAAATATGTAGATGAAAATAAAACCCAATAGGGATTAAATTCGTCTTATAGATATAACAAAAGAAAGGTAGGATATTTTATGAAGAAAAAATTATTTTCAGTGATGCTTGTAGCAGCACTTGCAACCAGCTTACTTGCTGGATGCGGTAAAAGTAAAAAAGTTGATAACACTGAAACACAAAGTGTAACAGAGCAAACAACAGAGGCAAAGGAAACACAAAAAGTTTCATCTGATATGGCAAATATTACAGGTGATCTTGGTAAGGGTGTTGCATTAGATTGTGTTGAAGTTGCAACAGATACGGAAGAATATAAAGTCGTAGAAGAGTATCTTAAAGATACAAATTCAACATTTGAAATGTTTGATATTAACCTTTTAGATAAAGATAAAAACAAGGTGCAACCAAATGGAGAAGTAGAAGTTAGTGTAAAATTATCTGATACTATGAAAAATGCGGCTGGTGATGCTTATGTTGTATTCCATAATCAAGGTACAGACTTTACTAAGATTGCTTGTACAGAAAAAGATGGATATGTAACATTTAAGACAAATCATTTTAGTATCTATACAGTTGTAAAATACGATAGTAAGGATGAAGCAACAACAGAAAAAATCAATGCTGTTGAAGAAGAAGATATGGGAACAGATGAAGCTGGAAAAGCGGCATTAAAATCAGATGATGTAGATAGTCATATTGAAGCAATGAATAAGACTATGTATGTAACAGAAAAGTTGACAGTAAGAAGTGGTCCAAATAGTCAGTATACTAAATTAGGAACATTATCTGCTGGCGATAGCGTAACAGTGACAGGACAGTATGAAGAAAATGGATGGTATCAAATTGATTACAATGGTACAAAAGCATATGTAAGTGAATTATATGTAACAGAAACACCAATAACAGAAGATAATACTTCTAATGAGCAGACAACTGTTTCAAATACAGAAACTTCACAGAATACTTCATCATCAAATAATAGTTCATCAAATAGCAATACTTCATCTGGTGAACAGAATGTGGCATCAAATACAGGTTCATCAACACCAACACAAGAACCTGCACAGGAAACACCACAGCAACCAGCACAGACACAACCTACTGAGCCAGAAAAACCAAGTGATTCTAAGCATGTAGACATTCCAGATGGTGGAGAAACATGTCCATATGAAACATTAAAATGGACATATTATCAAGGACACTTTGGATTCTTTGTGTCAAGGAACGATCCAGATATACAAAGTATGGATATGCAAGTTGCATTATATCCAAAGGGTGGAACAGCACAGACAATTATGGTTGGTTCATATAAAGATACAGGAGTCGTGCAATTCCTATATAATGATGAAATGAATGAAAATACTGTTGTAATGCCTTAATAGATATGGATTAAATAAAAAAAGCTGGTTGAAAATGCCAGCTTTTTTATTTTTTAAAATTAAAATCCCTCATACTATTAGAGAGGTGATAAGAATGGAAAATATTTATTTCAAAATGAATAAGGCAATAAATAAAAACATTCCTAATTGTAAATGTAATGGATTAAAATTAGGAAAAACTGGTAAGAGTTTTCAAGGTAAAGGTCTTAAAAAAAACCAAAAATTATTTTTAATAAGCGAAGACGGAATAGTACAATGTATAAATTTATAATCCACACTTTTCAAAATTAATAACATACTGTAAATTACCTTTTCCTAAAATGTAATCATTTAATTCATCTATGTTGTTTAAAATTATATATTTAACAAGATCAGACGCTGATATTATACAGTCTATAATATCATTACTATTAAAATAAGATATGTTGATAGGTTGTTCGGGTTTAAATTTTTTGAATTCAGTATAACGATGTCTTCCATCAAGTATTAAATTACAATGTAAGGGTTTAAAAAGAATAGTAAGTATATCATTATAAGTGTGAGAATGAATACTATTTACTTCTGAATACACTCTATCAAATTCATCTTTAGAATTTTTTAAATCATTATCAAAATAAGTATTAAAATCAGTTAAGGAAAGATATTGTGTTGTTGAAGATTTGGCATATTTTTTATATATTAAATCAATATCCCAAGAAATAGAAATGTTTTCATCTGTTGGAAGTAAAAAATTATGCATATTAAATAATTCAGCAGTTCCTTTATAGATAGGACTCAATAAAGATGACTTTTCATATTTAATGTACATATTTTTATATATGTTTAGTTCTTCAACAAGAGTAGGCTCAATTTTAGAAATTTCATTTGTTACATAGTCTAAATATTTTAACATAATCATTATCTACCTTTCTGATTTAGGGTAATTTTATTATACAAGAAAAGCTGGCTAACCACCAGCTTTTTTATATGAAAAAATTCATAATATGAAAGTGCTATCTGGCATATTGGATATGCAAAGGTAAAGAAAGGAGGAATAGAAAAAAATGAATATAAAAAATTCAAAATACAAAATAATATTAGGTATTATTATGTTTTTAATGTTATTTTTTATAGATACAATACCTGCAAAGGCACTTACAAGTGAAGATTTTTCATGTACAGAGTATGAAAAATATCCAGATGATGCTTCGTATGGAACTTCAACGGAAGCAAGATATAGTTATTCTAATGGGCATATATATGTTCAGATTCAAGTTGCCACCCATGCAACAAGAGGATATGATCATGTATGGATGAAAAATAGTAGTGGAACAGAATTACATTCTCGCTGGGTTTTAAGTTGTGCAAATGCAAGTTCTGAATGTGATACATCATATTGGGGGAATGGGGTGTATTGGTATCGTCGTTCATTAGATTGGGTAGACATTGGTGGAGCAAAGCCAAGTAGCCAAAACATTAAATTTTCATATGTAAATGGTACTTACACTTGTGATTTTAGTGGTACAGAAAATAATACTTCAAATATATACCATGATTATGAATGGTCTAATGGAAGTAGTTATGAATTTGTACCAGTAGATGGAACTTTAGTAGGTGTTACTGATTACATAACTTCATTCTATTACACAATAGATAAAAGCAGTGATACCAATGTTACCACAAATAGCACTAAAACAACATCAGAATCAATTGATGTAACAGATTATTTTACAAGTGCAGAAGCAGGAACTTATTATATTCATATGCGTGCTTGTAGTTATACAGGTTTATTAAGTGATCAAACAAACTTAAAAATTGAAAAAGTTGATGAAAAAAGAACAGTAACAGTAAATGGTGGAACTGGAATAAGTAGTACAAGTGGTGGAGGATCTTATTATCCAAAACAAACAGTATCAATATCAGCTACACCATCAGCAGGTTATTATTTTAGTGGATGGACAAGAACAGCAGGATCAGATGTAACATTTAATAATTCAAATGCATCTTCAACATCATTCACAATGCCAGATGATAATACTACAGTGCAAGCTAATGCACAACCATATGTATTATCAATATATTATCATAAAAATTATGATGGTGATACATCATCATCAACAAGTACTTATATGTATAAAGACACAAGAAATTATGATGATGACTATTCTATAAAAGAAACTCCATCAAGACCTGGTGGCTATACATTTGTTAAATGGTCAAATAGTCCTAATTGGAATTCTGGAATTGAATGTAGTGGTAAAAAGAAAACACAAGAATGGGCAACAACAGCTGGTGGAACTGGCAATACATTGACAAATGCAAATAGAGATATTCATATCTTTGCACAATGGAAAAAGACAATTACATATACATTTGCGTATTGGGATGGACAACAAGGTCAGACTGTAACTGCAAATGTTGAATGGCATAATGCAGATACATCAAATAAAACTATGACGATACCAAGTGCAGCATTAGGAAATAAGAAAAGAAATGAACAAACTTGGACAATAAAAGGATTTGATAAAGATAATGACAAATATAGAGATAGTGGTAATTGTGATATAGCACCAAACTCAACTGTAAGTATATCTGTAAATGATAAGACCAGAACAGTATATGCAAAATATGAAACAAATGTTGTAATGACATATGTTGATTATGGTACAGATGAAAAGATAACAAATACTGACAAAAAAACAGCCTATATGAACTGGAACTATACAAGTCACACGACACCAGAATTTGCAATACCTAATGAACATACTATGAAATACACAGAAGCAACAGCAAAATGTAAGCATAGTTATAATTCAAGTAATGGTGATGATAATTCAAGTTCAAATTATACAAGATGTAAATTATGTAAACAAGAAACTTGGGATGCGTTAGGCTGGTCATTAGAAACAGAAAGCGAATCAAAAATAGCACAAAAACAAGGAGTAAGTTATACAGGACATGATAATGTAAATAAAACATTTTATGGAAGATATTCAAAAGATGTAACATTAACATATGACTATAATAAAAATGTAGATAATACAACATCATTCTATACAAGAAATGCCAATGCATTTGATGTAAGTAAAGCTACAGTACAAAGTTTTACATTACCATTACCAACATATAGACAAAATGGTGTAACAAAATATAGCTTAGGCGGATGGACTGGAGTAAAAGTATCACCAAATAATGATTTCAACATTTCATCATTAGGAACTTATACAAATATAGTTGGTGAAAATGATGGAAATGAAAAGGCGGCAGATTTTAAATATACACCACGTGTAAGTGAAACAATATATGCAGCTTGGACAAACCAAACCGCACAAACAGCAATAGAACCAAAAGTAAATGTTGTAAAATCAGTAATATGGGAAAATCCAAGTAGTGATAACAGTTCAGTTGATTATGATGGATTACAAAATATTGATACAGATGGTAATGCAGTAGTAACACTTGATATTACAGTAAAAAATACAAATGGATATAATGTATCAGATTTTAAGGTTGATGATTATATTAATACAGATATGTGGACTTATAAATATGATGCACATGATACACTTGGTGGTGTTAATTATATAAACTATAGTAATGATAATGGTTCTGTACATATAGAATTACCATCAATAAATTCAAGTGCAACATATAAAGTTAAGTATACATTACAACTTAAAGAACCTTATTGGAATGTAACTGAAGATACAAAACTATATACTAATAAAATTCCAGATGTTACTAAATATTTAAATTCATTAACAAATAAAGATGCATATTTAAAATATGATTCTACAAAGAATTATAATAGTGTGGCAGGAATTGTAAATTATAGCAATATGTATTATTGCGAAAATCAAGCTGCTGAACAATCATATGTAAAAGCAACATATCACATTAAAAATGGACGTGTAAGAGGTACAGAAAGACAAGTACGTTTTGCAACACCATATATAGTAATGAGACAAGTAAACTGGATTCCAACAACACATCAAGTTGGAATAGAAAGTGATACAAACAATATTTATCATAACATAGATAGCAGTTATAAAAATACTTATTTTGTAAGATATGATACAAAGGGTACAAATTCAACATTTAGATTATATGAATTATCTCAATTAAAGAGAAGCTACACAACATATCAAATTACAAATAACTTAATGGATATGAAATCTGTAAATAAAACACAAGAAGTAATAGATAATTCACTTGGTATCAGTATTATGAACAGCATTAACTGGAGCAATACAACAAGTAGTAAATTATCAAGAGGATTTAAAGCATTAGATTTACTTAAAATATCAGCAGCAAATAATGTTCGTAGTAGTGTAACAACTAATGGTGTTATATATCCATATGGATCATTAACAACATATGATACAGATTATGCTACAAATCAAGATGGTTTGAAATTTAGTGTATATCCATTTGTAAGAATAACTAACAGCAAACAGGATAAGACATTTGAAACAACAAGAGATACATCTAAATTAGCAGATAAGAGACTTGATTTAACAATAGATGCAACAGATCCAATAATAACAGCAGACAGCAATATAAAGACTAAATCAGATACATATGGTGAATGGACTGAAAGTGATGGATATATGGATATTAACTTAGTTAATAAAGCAACAAATCCAACAGCTACATCCAAAGAATTAACATTCAAATTTGAAGATAAATTATCTGGTGTAAATAGTCCATATGCAACAAGTGAAGATTGGATTAATACATCAAGAGATAATGTACAAGTAACATTGAAGCGTGTTGACAATGAGTCAAAAACAATATTTGATTCGAATGATACAACATCAAATGATAACAAATATGTAAAGGTAACATATGACAGCACAAATACAATGAATAAGACAGGTAATGTCAAAGTAAAATTGGATCCAGAAGATAAAAATGTACTTGGACACTTACAACTTACAATTTGTGTATATGACAATGTAGGTAACTGGACAGAAAAAACATATGATTTATATGTATTCTGTTTAACAGGTGCAGTAGAAATAACAGATTCATTACTAGACTATTCAATAAGACAATACTCATTAAATCAATTTAGAAATGGTGAGATGGGAGTAGTCAAAGTAAGTGCTGGTGGTTATGCAGATCGTGTAACAGTAGACTTTGGAACATATCTTGATAAATTGTATAAAAATGAATACGATAATTATCGTGGAATCTTTGCAAATGATAATGCAACAACAATCAATGGTGATTATCCAAATACAGATGCAAAAAATATAAGTGGAACAGACCAAGATAGTACAATGACTTATTTACCATATAATTTACAAGTAAATACATGGGGATATACAAGTGATACACTTGGTGGTATTGAACTTAAAGAAGTCAATACAAAGAAGACTACAACAACTATAGATAATACTGCTTTAAGAAGATGTTTAGATGAGTTAATTGAAAGATACCAAGGTATTAAGAATGGTAAAACTTATCCAGTAAAAGAAGGCAGTATAGATGGTGTTAAATATGCAATAGTCGGAAGTACATTATATACATACCCAGTAATGAATGGTAATACTGTAAGAAGCTATGCAGATAAATATGAACTTGGCGGCGAAACATATTATAATGAAATATTATACCCAGCATACATCACATTAGATGGAACAAAGGGAATTGATATTATTTATAATACAGTTGAAGCTGATAACACAAAAATGTCTGCAAGTGTTGAATCTACAACAGAAGTCAGCTTAACAAACTGGATAGCAGTTGGAAACAGCTACTTTAAACCATTTAAGCATTACTTCTATGTGCCACTTGAAGCAAATAAAAAGACATCAAGTGATCCATATTATGTAACACTTACAGAATATAAAGATAGTGAAAAATCTTTCAAACATTCAGTAAGTATAAAATTATCATTTACAAACGATAATGGCACTTCAATAATTAATGATATTAAAACATATATAAAAGATAACTAATCTTTTGGGAGGCTGGAAACAGCCTCTTTTTTATGTAGAAAATTTCATACTGTAAGTGGAGGTGATAAAATGATATATACAAAAGGTATGCAAATTAGTACAAATAATTTTTTAAAGTTAATGGATTTAACAAATAAAAATCAAGAATTGCCTGTATTACCAGTAATAAGTGAATCAATATGTGATTTTATCAATCCGTATACTGACTTTACTTTATGTGAATTTGGTGAACCATATATAATGGAATATTGCTATTATCAATTATATTCTGAAATAGAGATATATTCAGAATATGAAAAAGATGAAATAGAAAAAGACACATCATCTAAGAACAAAAAGGTTGAATGGAAAAAGGCAATTTTTATACCAATAAATGAGTGTGTAAGATAGTCTTTACAGACTATCTTACAACATAAATTTGACGTGTACTAAAGAAATTAGCTTGGCATTGATAATCAGGATTTCCTTTAACTGGTTCCCAGTTTCCAGCAATTGCAATAGGTTCAGTATGTGATGTGGTTTTTAGCTTATTGTAATAATCCCAACAAATTTGTTCATCTTCAAAATTTAATATAATAATATGAATTTTTATTACAAATACAAAAAACTATTGACATTAGATCATTTATAGCATAATATATTAAACAATAAAATATGTCTTGTGTAAGCCGTGTTTTATAAAAGTAGAAATACTAATTAAAATAATATTCTATATAGTCTTTCATATGTAGCCTGTATAGATTAAAGTCGAAAGACTAAACGAAAACTTCAAATGGTCTTAGAAAAGCCCATTTGAAAAATAGGAAAGGGAACTGGTAACAGTTCCCTTTCCTCATATAAAGAATAAGGAGAATATACCTATGAGAACGATGGTGTTTATTGATTTTCAAAATTTTGATATTAATATGCATAGCTATTATAACAAAAACTCAAAATTGACATTACCCAAAATAACATATCCTAAATTAGCAAAAGAACTAACAGCAAAAGTAAATTTAGATAATGTTGAACTGGTGAAGACATATATATTTGCATATAAACCTTGTAATGATTTAATGAAATTACCAAAATATTCTCTTTTTTATAATTGGCTTAATGGAATGAAAAATAAGCCATATATTGAAGTTATAGAGGGAAGTCAAGTAGTAAGGCAAATAGATAAAGATATAGCTATTGATATTACAGATCCTAAAACATACATAACAGAAGAAAAAGGAACAGATATAAATATTGCTGTAAATATGATTTCTAAGGCATATACAAATGCATATGATGTAGCAATTTTAGTTTCTGGTGATACAGATTATCTTCCAGTTGTAAAACAATTGCATAATATAGGAAAGATTGTTGTGCTTGCGACTTTACCACAGCAAAATATTAGCAAGTATAAGGGACTCTATGATCAACATATAAAAATTACAGATGAAATATTACAGAAATGTTTAGCACCACAACAATAGTACAAGGCAGGTTGAAATATACCTGCTATTTTAATAATTGAAACACACCACTATATATAGTGGTTTTGCTAAAAGACAAAACATAATATATGGTATAGAATTCGGCTGGAGACGATAGAAATATTTTTTGTTAGCAAAACATCATAAATATAAAGTTGTCATAAAATGTCATATGATTTCATATTGTGCTTTTGAAAATGAACGACTAATATATATTTATAAGTTGTTACATTTGTTACGAAAGAAAGTATTAATATGAAGATATAAAAGCTGTGACAGGAGGTAAATTATATGTCAGAGACAACAAGAGAAGTGTTAGATAGCTATCAAAAAGTATTTGGCGGCGATTGTTATAAAAATATGGAAATGGTTGTGGCAGCAGTAGGGGCTGCATGTAAATCCTTAATGCAAGTTAATGGTAATGAGCAGATACAGGCATGGCAGGATGCTTTATATGATCCAGAAAGTTCTATTAATAAATCTATACGTGCGTGGTCTAAATATCCTAAACAAATCAAAATTGAAGAATTAGCTGGTTTGCAAGTAGGATTGCAAAAGCTTGTAGATTATATACCACAATATGATATAAAATCATTATCATTATTACAAACATTTAATTTTAATAAGTTATTTAATACAGATACTGAAATTGGTAAAAACTTTACAGAAACATATGACTATGCATATGAAACAGCAGAAAAGGATGTTGGAGAACCAGATATTGATAAAGAAGAATTAAAAAGCACCATTATAGAAGAAATTAAAAATAAAGCACTTGGAAAGGCTTGTATTATAAAAAGTAAGTTTCAAACATGTGTATATGCATTATTGGGTATAAGTATTACATGGATGTTTTTATATTTGTTACAGGAAAAAGTTGATAGTGGTTTTGTATATTTTTTAATTGACAATTTTTTAAATCCAACAATTCAAAATATAATGTGTGATTTCATTAAAGAAAAAATAGGAGTATCATCAGAAAAAAATATAACTATAAATATTCAGAATGTGAATATTGGTTGCACATTTTATGAACCAGAAGTACAGAATAAATAGTAAAATATGAATTCATATAGGTGTCGGATTTTGGTATAATTTAGGTATCACAAAAGGAAATGGAGGGCTAAATATGCCAAGAAAAAACATATTTTCTGGCAAGTATGAACCAGATCGGGACACTTGCACAGAAGCAAATGAAGATAATGTTGCCAGATTCAGAACAGCAATGTTAAAGTTAGACAGAATACATAATGATGAAAATGAAAAAGATCTGACTGAAAACATTATGCAGTTATGCTCCAGAAACAATAAGACTGGGGAAAAAATTGATTTAAGTGCTGATTATGAATTTGAAGATGCAATGGACTGGCTGGAAAAAGTCTATAATGATGTAGATGCTGATTTAATGATAATGGCAATAGACCAATTAGCAGAAAGATATGGTTATACATCAGATATGGATGAAACTATTGAAATTGAGCAAGAGGATAAGTGGCGTTGTTGGGAAACTTTTGAAAGTGTAATTAATAAAAGTATAACAACATATGGTTCACTTCCAACAGCAAAACGACAGGAAGATTTTAAAACAAGAATAGCTGCAGGATATAGATTATATGAAATGGAAAGCCAATCAAGACAGCGTGTACATAGGGGTGAAATCTGGAGGGTAGAAGTGCCGACAGGTGTAGGAAGTGAAACAACTGGTATGAGATGGGCGCTTGTAATATCTCAAAAGGCACATGCAAAAGGAAGTTATACATTTAATGCGGTTTATTTAGATGGACAAGCAGTTAAAAAAAGTGCTTGGCAAATGGAAATAACAGAAGCGGATCTGGAATATGGTGATTTAATAAAGGAAACAGAAGATAATAAATGTAGAATCAATCTTACAGACATATACACATTAGATAGAAAGCGATTAATGGATCGCAAGGGAAAAGTAAATAATGCATTTATGAAAAAAGTAATGACAAGAATTGCATCACAATTAGGAATCACATTAGATAGTGGATGTAATATAGAAGGCATTTAATTTCAAGTTATTGCATAAATTCAAAATACATATTATAATTGTCTCATTGAAGATATGGAGATTATACATTTCTAATCAATGATTAGATATTGCTGGTAGAAAACCAGATAGTGCTGATAGAAAATCAGATAGTACCAATAGAAAATTGGTGTAGGGTAAACAGGAGTAGTGAGTGACCTCGTTTATACTGAATCATAGCTTCACAAAAAACACATCTGGAAACAGGTGTGTTTTTTTAATGCAAAAAAGCATCACAGGAAGATTTAAGGTTTTAGTGATGGTAAAAAGGCATTGCAAAAAAGTATACAAAATAACACTATGTTTTTATATTCCCAAAAAGCCAAGGGAGGACTTTTTGGGAGCTCCCAAAAGTTTTTCATAACTTTTTGGGAATATCTATCATTCTATATATGAAAACTTATGGAGGTGTAAGTATGCAGAAGAATAAAATTAATTGAAATTTTGGATGAAATTCCTATATTAATAATGATAATGGGATTTATTTTATTTGGAATAGGATGTGCAATAGACTGTATAATTGCGTTTATTATGTTATTAACAGGTATAATTTTAGTATCAGCGAAAGTTTATATAATAATAATGGGAGCACCAATATTAAGTGCTCCAGTACTAAGTTTATTATCTGCGTTTATTATATGGTTGCTTAGATTTTTTATTGATTGACGAAGGTTATGATTATGAAAAAAATAATAAAATATATATTTGACAATATAGGACAAGTAATGATTTTTAATCTAATATTGATGTTAGTTGTAATTATTTTAGCAACGATCCTTTTAATAGTTGGAATTGTATCGCTTAATATTTTTTATGCTATTGGATTCATTGTATTAATTGACTCTGCATTAATAGATTTAATTATCTTCCTTGTTTAAATATTGTAATTTTCTTATAGATAATTGTCTTTTAGTGTATGAAATAAAATAAGCTAATAAGGTTAATGATGAAATGAGATTAGGTGTTTTATCAAGCATAGAATTAGGTATACTAATAAATTTTGCAATACCATTGTATGTAAAGGCATGCGCGGAGGCAATGCAAACTGCTCTGCCGGCTTGTCCTTAATAAAATAAGAGCAAATAATAAAGGGTAGTTATAGTTAAGGCTTTTTCTTGTTTTATTTTTTGGGGAATTGATAAAAATATACCATTCATTAATTTCAAAAGCAGCAGTCACACATGTTGAAAACAAAGCTAATGCAAGTGAAAATCCAATAGAAGAGTCTATAATAGATTCTAAAACAAAAACAATGCCATATGCAATAGCGGGAAAGGAAGTTTTTATAATATCAAATAAATCTTGCCAATATCTTTTTTTACGTCTTTTTTCATAGCATTCCTTATTTCGTTTAAGTAAATTTGTGGAAAATTTTGCACACATACTATAATCTCCATTCGTTTTATTAATATAGTATATCTTAAAAATATAGTAAGCACAATGTTTTATATTAAGAAGGGAAGTGATTGGATGATATATGGTTATCATAGAACAAGCACACGTGAGCAACACTTAGATCGTGGTATAGCTGAAATTACAAAATATTGTCAAGAACATAATATGAAATTAGAAAAAGTATATACCGACCAGCAGACAGGCAAGAATTTTGAAAGAGCCAGATACATTGTTTTAACAGAAGATGTATTAAGGGCAGGTGACACATTAATTATCACTGAGATAGATAGACTTGGAAGAACTAAACAAGATACATTAGATGAACTTAGAAAGCTAAAAGAAAAGAATGTGCGTGTTATGGTTTTGGAACTTCCAACAACTTTAATAGATTATTCTTCAATAGATAATGAAATGGCAAAAATGATGATGGAAACAGTCAATAATATGATGATTGAATTATATGCATCTATGGCAGAAGCAGAAATGCATAAAAAGCAAAAAAGGCAAAAAGAAGGATATGAAGCATTAAAGGCAAGGGGCGAATGGGATAAATTAGGCAGACCAGCGGCAATAGATTATAAGAAATTCTGTAAGGAATATGAAAAGGTTGAATCTGGCAAAAAGAAACCATTTGAACTTATGAAGGAATTAAAACTAAATCAATCAACCTATTATAGATATAGAAAAAGATATTTAAAAGAACATAAGGAGGATGCATGATGAAATATAGTAAACTAACTCAATCAATAGTGTCATACATCTTTGTGATGATATTAATCGCTTCAAGTCTTATTATACTTCATCCAACAAAAGTTTATGCAGCCGAAAATGTAAAATTTTCATTTATAAACAGTGAAACATATAACTATAACATAGAGGGGGATGTAAGAACATCTTATAATAATAATGGATATATAACTATTCTAAAAGTAGGTGATACAGCACAAAAAGTAACAGGATCTAACAATGGAGAAGCTACAATAGATGGTGTAACTATCAAAACTGAATATATATCAAAGCAAAACGGAACATATGCAGGTGTTGTTTATACAATAGAAAATACTAATACAACATCAAAAAAAATGTATTTAGGAGAAGGTCTTGATGTTCAAATTGGCACAAATGATAAAGCACCTGTGACTGTACTCGATAATGGAAGAGGATTTTATATGGAGGATTCTGGACATATGTTTAATATATTATTGAGAAATACATATGGGTCAACAGATGTTACTGGAATATGGATAGGATCTTATAGTGAATACAAGAATCTTAGAGATGCTAATAATTTCTTTATATCACAGGAAAAAAATTATAGTGGTGGTGATTCTGCCGCATTTTGGTATTGGGAATATACATTAGAACCAGGAGAAGTGAAAACTTTTTCACATTCAATTGGTGTAGGAGAATTAAATAATCCACCAGAAATATCGGATATAACAGGAGTAGGAACGAATCACTGTACAGGAGATTTAATTAATGTAAGTGGGTATGTGTCAGATGAAAATAAAACAGATACAGTAAATGTTAAATATAGTTTTGATGATGGAACTGAAAATACTTTAGCAACAAATATTGCAACGAATGGAAGCAAAAAACATTTTAATGGAACAATAACTGTACCAAGCATTGATTCTGGAAAGCACAAATTAACAATATATACAGAAGATAATAATGGAAATATATCAAAAGCTATAACGAAAGAATTTGAGGCACACACAATTCCAGATATATATATCAAACAAATAATGGTATCGAAAACGGAATAAGATATAAACAATGTACTAATTGTGGGAAAATAATTGATAAAGAATATTTGTTATCATTAGATAAAACTGCGGGAATAGAGGCAGTAACAGGTGGAGGATATTACAAAGAAGGAAAGAAAATAGTTGTATCAGCAAAATTAGGAAATGCAAGTGGGTTTAAATGCTGGTCAGGAAGTGATTTAACAAAACAGGAAGCAATATATACTATGCCAGCACAAGCTATGAAATTAACCGCTACGTCATTTTACAAAAATAAGTATGAACACTGGGCATGGGGATTCAAAAATGAAGGTAATAACAGCAATAAAACAGCCTTTTTATTACAAACAACATATGGCGAAGAGACATATGGAGAAGAATTTACACCAGATGCAACTTATGGATTGACAGTACCTAATGGATTCTATTTAGTGCAAAGATTTGGAACTGGACAGATAACAGGTAAGTGGACAACATTTAATTTTGGAACAAAATTAACACAACCTGCATATGTGATGAATTTTGAATATGATTACTATCCAACTGATTACACAATAACGTATAATTTAGATGGTGGAACAAATAGCAGTTCTAATCCAGACAGTTATACAGTATTGTATGGGGTAACATTTTCTAATCCAATAAAAGCAGGATATGATTTTGCAGGTTGGTATGATGCAAATGGAAATAAGATAACAGGAATCAATGAAGGCTGTAATGCAACATTTAGTGATACAGCAGATTTATACAGCAAATTAAAGACCAGAAAAACAGGAAATGTAAGTATAACAGCAAAATGGACACCACATAATTATACAATTTCGTATAACTTAAATGGTGGTACAGCAAACAACAAAACAAGCTATACAATAGAAACTGAAAAGTTTACATTAAATGCACCAACAAAGAAAGGGTATACATTCTTAGGTTGGACAGGTTCAAATGGAACAACACCACAAAAAACTGTAAGTATTGCAAAGGGATCTACAGGTAATAAATCATATACAGCAATATTTGAAAAAACCATTTATACAATAACAACAAGTAAAGTTGGAAGCGGAGCATTGTCGGATATTAGTAAAGTTGAATATGATGATGGTACATCAGTATTTATAATACCAGCAGAAGGCTATACAACAAGTAGTTTAAAAATAGATGGTGTATCGGTAAGTCCAGTAACAAAATATAATTTCTTAAATGTAAATAAAGATCACAAAGTAGAAGCAACATTTACAATAAGTCAAAATAGAAAGATGGAGCTTATGCAAAAAGGATATAGCTGGATAGATTTAAAATTATAAAATATGAAAGCAGATTCAGAAATGGATCTGTTTTTTTACACCTAAAAATAATTTTATATAAAAATCCTAAATTTGCGGCTTTACAAACATATAAATGAGAGTTAGCATGTGAGCAACCAAAAGAGAACAACTGTTCTTAGAACATAAGGAGGTAAATAAATGTCCGATTTAAAAAATTGGAAAACTGAATGTGAAATTCAAAATTGTAAATTATTCATTGAATTATTTGGAAAGGAGCCGCAAATAGAACAATTAAAAGAAAATTATTACGATTTTAGAAATGAGGTTGCTGACTGTCTGCAATCTGCATCAGAAGATTTGGATGATTTAGAAGCATTTGAAGAGAATTATAAGAACGCAAATGATTTGAAGGAATCCAATGATATTATGTATCAGGCATTTGTAGCTGCATACAAAGTAGCGTGTGGAAAGATTGATACAGACAATTCATATTTTTTTGATGAAAAGGAATGTATGAATTTATTAATGGAAATGCGGTCATTACATGACAAAATTGTGAATATGTTAAAATCTATTGATTTATTAGCAGTATCAGCAGGAATAAATTAAGGGGGTATTGGTATGATTGATATTGAAAAATGGAAGGAAAACATTGAAGCGGAAGCAGAAGAAAAAGAAATTAGAAATTGCAGAAGGGCAGTAGAACTGTATGGAAAAGTGGATGTTAATGAGCTTACGGATGAATTTTTAAAACTGGAATCATATGCAGGTGAATGTATAAGTTCATTGGCAGCAGACATCCAGGAAGAAGATGCTATTAGTGAAAGCGTTACAGAAGCCAAAATGTTAGAAGAACAAAATGAAATGTTGTATGACATGGCAAATGCTTTTTTGAATATTGCCAATGGAATGTGTGACACAGAAGATGTAAAGTATTCTACACTATATAATAAGAAGGAATGCGAACATATGCTGAGTGTTATTACATTAATATATGAAAGAATCAGTAATACGATTCAATCTATAAAAATTTTATCTGAAAATGCGTAGATACAAAAAGGACAGCTTCGGCTGTCTTTTTTGTTGTCTGATTTCAGCAACAGGTATATACTTAAGTAAGTAGATAGAATAAGAAAATAAAGGAGATGATAGGTTGAAGAAGAAATATTTGAATACATTTATGACTATAGTTTCAGCAATTTATCTGGTTTTCTTTATAGTAGTTCTAATAAAAAGCAAGATTACAAACAATCAATTTGATTTTTTGGATGCAGATGGTTTGACAATAATTGGTTCGGTTTGTGCATTGGCTGAACTGGTTATATCAAATAGAAATGCTGTTAGTAAAAAAATAAACTCTTGGATTTTTTATAATAAAGAAGTTAATTATCAAATAATGGTAACACTTGAAACATCAACATTAGGTATAAAAGAAATTATAGAGGAATTAGAAAACTGTATTAGTAATTTCTTAAATATTCAAGAGCTGCGCAGAAAACCAAATTCAAAGCTAATGTCCAGCATTTGGAACGTATCTTATGATTCAATTGGTTGAGAGATAAATTGCTCTTTGCATTATTCAAACAGGGAGAATTCTTCTAAGATGTTGGATTTAAAAATATCAGGGCATAGCAAGTATGGGAAAATTAATTCAAGAAAAAAAGACATTCTATATTTGGCATCGTTAGTAAAGATATTAGGTAATTATTATTTTAGCAGTTCCAAGATGAGTCAGAATGTCAAGGTAGAAAAAATAGATATAATTATAAAGAGGGAAGGCAGTCAAATTAGTACATCTAATTTATTTAGTGACGTAATAAGAGATGTAGAAGATTTTCATATAAAAACCCTTTGTGGAATAAATAAAGATGAAGAAATAATAATCAACGAACAAGAGATAAAGTGGTCGACATTAGACATTAGAACTTTAATTGATGGATATGAATATTTTACAGATATTTTATGTGAAATTGAATAGGAAGCATATGAGAAAAGTAGTTACAATAAATAAAAAGATAGAATTTGACAGTGAACTTTCAGAGGTTCAGACAAGTGTAACAAGGATATTAATGAATGGTATTAATAATGATGTAGAAACTAAGGTATATCCGCAGCCAGATGAAATTTGTGGATACAAGGTTTTCAATATTAAATTTTATAAGAAATATAATATTGTGGGAATTGTGAATGGTAGTTCATTTGAATCTATATTACGAGAATATACAATTCCTGTATTAGTATCAAACGAGAAAAAATATGTACTGTCTTATTCTACATTTAAAGGAATAATTGCAAGAGCAGCATTTAAGCGGATAAGGAAAGATACAAAAGTAAAGTGTAGTCCAGTGAAAATAGATTTAGTAAATGCATATAATTGTATAACCCAAAACGTAAATAATGTTACGGTATATTCAGGGTGGTTTAGTAAATTGGGTACACAATTACAGAATGCTTTGCTTCAAGGCAATGGTGTAGATGGTGATGCCGATTGGAATAAATATAAAAGAATAAGAGGATCGGAATTAAAAAATATTCAATTTAAATTTGATGATGATAAGTATCCCACAGGTTCCGTAGTAATTTCTCTTAGTTCGAGAGGCTTTATATTTACGAACAGTCGAATAGGAGAAGAGGATTTTTTTGAAATTGTTGAAAAAATAGTTAATGCCTTAGATACTATGAATATTATTAAAGATGCGGATGAAGAAGATGAAGAAGACGTAGAATTGATTGTTGACGATAAAGCAGATGAAGAAGAATGATAAATGCATAGAGTCAATGAATGGAAATATTTTGTGTGTAGATTTATTTTTCAACATACAGGAATGACCTTTGCACATTGCAGAGCTTTGTGCATTGGGAATGACAATAGAATGAATATCACAATACCTTGTGATATG
>ERZ791887.947-NODE-947-length-22608-cov-2.870971_pt1 | contig 22608 bp, 19 predicted proteins | sample MGYA00510157_ERZ791887 | MGnify/ENA primary metagenome ERZ791887 (study PRJEB30046, sample SAMN00792112) | human gut metagenome | study: EMG produced TPA metagenomics assembly of the A metagenome-wide association study of gut microbiota in type 2... | reverse complement strand
ACTTCTTTAACAACTCCATGTCTTGACTTAAGCCTGTCAGGAGTTGAGTAATTGCCTGACATAGCAACTGCTGGCTCAATAGTATAATAATAACTGCTTGGAAGCTTTCCCTCAGTTATCTCAACCTCATCACCCTGCTTAACAAGATTAGGCCTGCTCATTGTAAATTCCATCTGTCTCATAACCAGTCTCCTTTATAAATTGATTTTCTCCAGACATTTTCTCGTATAGTCATCAACCTTTTCCTTAAGATATGTGTTAGCACCATCCTCTATGTCAAAGCCGCTATCCATCATCTCTTTAGCCGCATCTGAAGCTTCTTTTAAAGTCTTGGCATCTGTGAATACGTCTGCTATTCCGAAATCAAAATCACCACTCTGTCGTACCCCAAAGAAATCTCCCGGACCACGCTGTTTCAAATCTTCCTCTGCTATCTTAAAACCATCATTGGAATATTGCAGTATATCCAGCCTGCCCTTTATCTTCTTGGATTTATTGCCAGTAACAAATATACAATACGACTGGTACTTTCCTCTTCCGACACGTCCTCTTAACTGATGAAGCTGTGCAAGTCCGAATCTTTCAGCATTTTCAACCATCATAACCGTGCTGTTAGGAACATTTACCCCAACCTCAATAACTGTCGTAGATACAAGCACATCTATCATTCCGCTGGCAAATCTTTCCATAATCTCATTCTTATCGACTGGACGCATTTTACCGTGAAGATACTCAATTCGCACGCCTTTAAGTTCAGCTCTTAACTTATCCGTGTAATCTATTACATTTTCCGCTTCAATATTCTCGCTATCCTCAACCATAGGACATATTACATAGCACTGTCTGCCCTCGCTGACCTGCTTTTTAATAAATGCGTATGCCTTTGGCCTGTATGAATCATCCACAATACAATTCTTTATTGCAAGTCGGTCTGATGGCATTTCATCTATAATAGATATATCCAAATCGCCATATAATATAATCGCAAGAGTTCTTGGAATTGGTGTTGCACTCATTACAATTATATGCGGATTGTTCCCCTTATCTGACAACTGTTTTCTCTGGTTGACACCAAATCTGTGCTGTTCATCTGTTATTACAAGTGCCAGATTATTATATTCAACCTTCTCCTGAATAAGTGCGTGAGTACCAACTACTATATCAATAGTACCATTTTTTATATCATCATACACTTTTCTCCTGGCAGATTGTGTCATAGAACCTGTAAGAAGTCCAACATTAATATCTATACCGGCATTGGCGAACATATTTCTTATAGACTCATACTGCTGCCTGGCAAGTACCTCTGTAGGAACCATCATTGCCCCTTGATACCCTGCAAATGCTGTATTCATAAGTGCAAGCACAGCGACAATCGTCTTACCAGAACCAACATCTCCCTGTATAAGACGACTTGTAAGATGCTTTCCACTCATATTATTCTTAACCTCTTCCCATGTTCTTAGCTGTGCATGAGTAAGCTTAAACGGAAGCTGGTTAATGAACTCTCTTGTCTTTACATCATCAGGGATAACATAGCTATTAGGTATTCTTTCGTTAGAAGCTTTCATATTAAGAGTTGCAAGCACGAACAGAAAAAATTCCTCAAATGCAAGCCTATGCCTTGCAATAATATAATCATCCATACTCTGCGGAAAATGTATATTAACCATCGCATAATTATGCTCTGCAAGATTATACTTTTCCCTTATATATTCAGGTATATATTCCTTTTCCAACCCGATTTTATATTTATCAAGTGCCTGTGTTACTGCTTTTACAACAGTCTTGTTAGATAATCCTTTCGTCAGAGGATATATAGGCATAAGCTGACCTTTAACCTCATTGTACTGAGCCATTGTATACATCTGTGGCTGTTCTAATATATAACTGTCTTTCTTATGGTTCACTTTTCCCCTGAATACATAGTGTGTTCCTATTCTTAATGATGCTTTCAAAAATAGCATATTATACCATACACATTTTATCGCACCGCCTTCTGAATCCTTAATGATAACAGACAGCATTTTAAGCCTTCCATTACCATATATATCAGGGCTTCCAACTACCGTTCCCTCTATAGCAGCAATCTCTGTATCATCATCAATTGAACTAATAAAAACAGGCTCTTCATATACATCGTAATCTCTCGGATACAGCTTTACGAGATCTTCTACTGTGTATACAGAAAGCCTGTTTAGATTGTTAGCAGTTACAGCCCCTACTCCTTTTAATTGAGTAATATCCATACATCTACTCCATATCTGACAGCTTATATGCGTGTCATCATCAATTAAATAAAGGGCTAATATCTTTAATTATTATTCAACAGATACTATATAATAGTATACTGGCTGGCCACCATACTGAAGTTCCACATCAACACCGTCAAACTTCTCTTCTATCTGTGATACAAGTTCGTTGGCATCATCTTCCTTAATATCCTGTCCATAGTATACGCTTATAAGTTCTGAATCATCATTCACAAATGTATCAAGCATATCTATAAGTGTTGTATTCATATCTGTTCCAACAGCCGCAAGTCCCTTGTCACCAAGTCCAAGGTAATTGTCCTTCTTAATCTCTTTGCCGTCAATTGAAGTATCTCTTACAGCATATGTTAATTCACCTGACTGTACAGTTGAAAGTGAATCAAGCATAGCCATCTCGTTCTCTTCTGCACTTCTTGTCATCTCAAAGTTAATCATAGCTGTAATTCCCTGAGGAATTGTCTTTGTTGGAATAACAACAATCTTCTTATCCTCAATAATTGAAGCAGCCTGATTAGAAGCAAGAATAATATTGCCATTGTTAGGAAGAACAAATATAGTATCTGCATTAATCTTCTCTGCGGCATTAAGAATATCCTCTGTTGATGGGTTCATTGTCTGTCCACCCTGTATTACTTCATCAACACCAAGACCCTTGAATATCTCTGCTATACCTTCACCAGCAGCTATTGTAACAAAACCGAAATCTTTCTTAGATTCCTGTTTCTTCTTCTCCTGCTCGTGCTTCTTCATAGCATCTGCGGCAATAGCTGACTGCATCTCTGACTGTGCCACAACCTTCTGGTTATGTTCTTCTCTCATATTGTCAACCTTCATCTTAGTCAGCTGACCGTATTCAAGCCCCTTTTCAAATGCCTGACCAGGATGGTTAGTATGAACATGAACCTTAACGATATCATCAAGATTAACGCACACAATTGAATCACCGATTGATGAAAGAAATGCCTTAAAGTCCGCCTCTGTCTTTTCATCAAATGACTTTTCAAGCATAATTATAAATTCTGTACAGTAACCAAACTTAATATCTACATCTTCAATAGCAGCACCTTTTCCAGGCATACTAGAACCAGATTTAAACTCAGCATTAGGTTCTGTAATTGTGAAATCTGTAACCTTTCCAGTAAGGGCATCTAACATTCCCCTAAGAACAACTACAAGTCCCTGTCCACCTGAATCTACTACTCCAGCTTCCTTTAATACTGGTAACATCTCTGGTGTCTTAGCAAGCACTTCCTCTGCATAATCAATAATCACTGATAATGCTTCTTCTAAATCTGTCACATTCCCTGCAACCTCTGCCGCTTTATCAGATACACCCTTTGCAACTGTAAGGATTGTTCCTTCCTTTGGCTTCATAACAGCCTTATAAGCTGTCTCTGTCGCTCTCTGTGTTGCAACTGCGAGTGTCTCAACAGTTATCTCACTAACGTGTGACATTTCCTTAGTAAAACCTCTAAGAAGCTGAGAAAGAATAACTCCTGAATTACCTCTTGCTCCTCTTAATGAACCTGTAGAAATAGCTTTAGAAAGACTCTCCATTGTTGGATTGGCAATTGCACTTACCTCTTTCGCCGCTGACATAATTGTAAGAGTCATATTAGTTCCTGTATCACCATCTGGTACTGGAAATACGTTAAGGTCATTAATCCATTCTTTCTTTGATTCAAGATTCTTAGCTCCTGCAAGAAACATCTTCTGCACAAGTGCTGCATCTATTGTAGTAGTAGCCACTTTATTTCCTCCATTCTGCCATAAACAAGGCCCGTCAATCTACTTTATAAAAACAATTAATCTATAACACGAACGCCTTCAACATATATGTTAATCTTTTTAATTTCAAGGCCTGTGAATTCAGATACTTTGTACTTTACATTCTCAATAAGGTTGTCAGCAACTGTTGAAATGCTTACACCATAAGAAACTATAACGTGAAAATCAACTTCTATTCTATTGTCACTGTCTATCTCAACCTTAATACCTCTTGTAAGACTATCACCTTTTAACAGCTTAACAAGACCATCTTTCATACTTACTGCCGCCATTCCGACAATTCCGAAACACTCAACTGCTGTTGAACCAGCATACTGAGCAACAACATCACTTGAGATGGATACTTTTCCTAATTTGTTGTTTAATGTTCCATTCATATCTAGCCTCCATACTGCGACTTGTATTTTAAGGAATCTATGCAAAGCCTCTTATGAAGCATATTTGCAAGAAGTTTTGCGCAGTCAAACTTTCCCCACATATAAAGTATATTTTCATTATACTATCAAAGCTAAAATAAATAAAGTGAATTACGCAATTTTATTAAATTGTGCAATTCACTTTAATGTACTGATATAAATTTTCGAAAATTAATAGCATTAGGCACGCTCAACTTTACCTGAACGTAAGCAAGAAGTACATACATACATCTTCTTTGTTGCTCCATTAACCTTAACTCTAACAGACTTAACGTTAGAATTCCAAATCTTATTAGATCTTCTATGAGAATGACTCACTGCATTACCAAAGTGAGCACCTTTTTCGCAAACTGCACATTTAGCCATATCAATTACACCTCCTTACCGGTATTGGGTAAATTTACCCACAACAGAAATTATTGTATCAGAACATATTACATTTTGCAACACCTTTTTACTAAAAATATTACATTTTAATGACAAAACATATTATAACCTATAATAATAAGAGCAATTATTATAACTATATGCCAGAACATACTACCTGTAAAGATTAACCCTATAATCATTCCAACCGCAATCCAGAACATAATAAAGCCCAACATTCTGCACATAACAATCCTCTTCTTATGTACACTGCCCTTATCTTTATGATGTTATCAATACATATGGCGCAGATATACATATTATCCATTTTGTAAATGTATATGCTGTATACTCATTTTTTATAATCTATTCTTCATCTGTAACATCACTGATAGCTTCATCAATATCATCATCCATCTTTACATCACCAAACTTGCCAGTTATTCTGTCAACCACATCTGGAACCATATCCAAAATCTTAGTTACAGTATCCTGATTTTTGATATTAACAAGCTTAGTTGCACCATTCTGGATAACAAGAACAGCACTTGGAGACATCTTGCCTCCCATACCACCGCCGGCGTTATTCTTCTTATCACCAGCAAATGCACCGGCCCCAACACCAAACGATACATCAACTAATGGAAGTATAATTGTATCATTAACGTGTACCGCTTCCCCAACAACTGTCTTAGCTGATAAAAAGGAATCCATACCCTTAAAAAGCGATGCAACAGTTTCATTAAAATCATTCTTATTCTCTGCCATATTAATCCTCCATTACTAACCCTTATTAAACACAAGCTTTCTAAACCTGTTGTTTTTATATACTCTTAAAGCTATCAAAAGCAGGCGGTATATTCTTACCCTGCCTTTCATATATATATCCCCTTCCAGCACTTTCTGTTCAAATTCAGGGGTTATATTAAACTGAACACCTGTAATTCCATATATAACCGCAATCACTCCTAATATCCTGCCTGTCATATATGGTTCTTCACAACCATAGCGCACATTAACATCATACTTAACCGGTGTTATTTCTCTTATAAGTTCTTTAAGTTCCTTCTTAATAAGCCTTACAAGTTCTTTATTCTCTTCATCATTAATAATTACTTTTAAATCATTAATCTTCTGCCAGGCACTTCGCTTCTTATCCACAATGGCTTTTAAAAGCTTTTTAAACTTGCTCTTTATGCTTATAAGCTTATCTTTCACACTATTAAGTGTTGCTTTCAGCCTGCCAATGAGGTCTTTTTTCTTATGAGGCTGGCTGACTGACTGCCTATTATGTTTATCATCCTCATTATGCTGGTTATTACTTCTGCTTTCTATATGTTGCTTTATGTCAGCTTTTTTATGAATTTCTTCCAGCCTTTCTTTAGAAGAACTCCTTGAGGCTTTTTCATCTGTCTTTTCTAAAGCTTCATCTGCCACCATCTTTTTATCAGCAACGGCTTTTTCAGCTTCTAATGCTTCAACCTGCACAGCAGTATCCTGACTATTGCCAGCACCACTTGTTTCATTCTGTCTACCAGCAGCGTATTGTCCGGCAGTTTCCTGACTGCTGTCCGCCCCATACATATCATCAATGTACTTATTGCCTTCTTTATTCTTTTGCTTCTTCTCCTTATCCGAATTATTATCGAATATTTTAAAGAACATAGCATATGCCTTAACCGATAAGTCATTAGCATATGATGCTTTTAGCCTAAGAACATTAAGAAGCCAGCTTATCTTAATATTTGCCGTAAGCCTGCTATGATAATCAGCACTAATATTATATCTTAACGGCACGAATAAAACCATAAGCACCAGCAGAATTAATATTCCAAGCAATGATAGAAGCACTATTCCTGCTATTTTAAGAATTAATAATATAATATGAACCATTAATGCCCCCATTATTATTTATTGCCAAATCCAAGATATTCTCTTATATCAAATCCACCTGTAGCATTATACACTTCATCAATTATATCTCTCACAAGATTAAGTGCCTCATCACGTCCTTTAGCAAGTCCAACTACATATATTTCTTCGTTTACATTTTTATTCTTAAAATGTGGTTGTAAAAGCATATTAGCCGAATATATATCCAGAATATTGCAAGTGTTAGAAGCAAGTGTTATCAAAAGTGTATCTGCACAAAATCTGTTCTTTCTTATATGTCCAAATACTTTATATTTATCTTTCTTTGCATTCTCACCAATATACAGCTTTCTATACCACTTCACAATATTCCTCGTTTCCAAGCAGTACAAGACCGCTTAATATACATTTATTGTCCGGCAATAATCATTCTTACTACTTCAACAACAGCCTTCTTCTCAGCTTCATCACTGCACTGTATTAATGAACTGTTGATATAATCCTGAATTTCTTCCGTATTATTAAAGAACACTGGAAGCATTGATAATACAGCCGCCATAACTGCTCTTTTAACACTTTGTTGACAGTCTGTAAATAACCTATCAAGCTCTGTAATAAGCTTTTCTGCCGCCATATCAGCATATGAATCATCAGGAATTGCATCAAAATATTCTTTAGGCGATATATCAACAAAGTCGCTTCCTGACTGAAGCTTGCTGATTGCTTCAAGCGAGCTGTACATATCTGACAGTGCAAGTTCATCTAATGTATCATTAAGGTTGGCAGCAGCATACTGTGTTGCAAAATCAGCCGCCATTACAGTTTCTAATATACGCTCCTGTTTGCCCTCAAAAGCTGTAAAGAGTTCTGCTATCTCATCAAGCTCCTGCTCATCTTCAAACAGGCTCTTAGACTTAAGAATAATATCTTTAGCAACATTTACCTCTGTATTATCCCCTATTGTATTATTATCAGATAATATAATTGTATACAAATCATTAATTATCTGGGCAAGAAGCACATATATATCAGCTGCATTGTTCATCTTCTCTGTAGCTATATCAAGTGCACCCCTTAAACGTGTGTACTCACTGCTGTCAAGATTTTTATAATCTGCATTCTTTAACGTTACATAGAAATCATTCATATCCTTAAAGAACATTGAGTCTTTATCAGCATCTTTTAACATCGCACTTGTACTTAACGAATAATAGAAATCATCAATTGTCTGTTTCTGTGCTCCGTGATACAGCGTAAATGCGTCTTTAATATGATCATAAAATCTTGCTTTTGACATTCTTATCGGAAGCTGGCCAACCATTTCAGATATTCTTCCATTGATAGATACATTATCTTTATCAGATAAAATGTAGTGCATTATATCATTAGTCATATATGTATTATAGTATTCCTCATCAAGTTCATCATCCTTGAAGCGGTATTCTACTCTGTTTAACACATATTCATATATCTTAAACTTGTCAACATAATCAGTTATGCTTTCCATAATAGCTATAAGACGGTTTCTTAGCGAACTAATCTTGTCTGTAAGCACATCTTCACTGGCAACAGCTGAATCTATGGAAGAAATCTCTATTATCTCATTGACACCCTGGAACATTTCAAGAAACAGCTCATCATCTATCTCATTATCCTTAATCATATTAAGAATTGTATAATAATTCATAGACATCTTAATATAAGCAAGACCATTATATAATGATGACAATCCCTTTCCATATTTAACAAGATTATCTGATAAATTCTTACCCTTTGTTATCTCACTGGCAATATATCCTAAATTCTTCATATACCTATTTCCAATCGTTAATTTTAATCAATGATTAATTTAAATTAAGCTTATCAAGCTTATCGCAAAAATCAAATGTTGCGAAATAATCTTTTGGTGTCTCTGCTCTTCTTATCATCTGTACACTTCCATCTTCCTTAAGAAGAAGCTCTGCTGATCTTAACTTACCATTATACTGGTAACCCATAGAATAACCATGTGCTCCAGTATCGTGAATAATGAGATAATCTCCCATATCAATCTTTGGCAGCATTCTGTCAATTGCAAATTTATCACTATTCTCACAAAGTGAACCCGTTACATCATACTTGTGGTCGCAAGGCTCATTTTCCTTACCTGCTACTGTAATATGATGATAAGCACCATAGATAGCTGGCCTCATAAGATTTACTGCACATGCATCAACACCAATATACTCCTTATAAATGTGCTTCTCGTGGATAGCCTTTGTTACAACACAGCCATAAGGTGCAAGCATAAATCTTCCAAGCTCTGTATATATTGCAACATCCCCCATACCAGCTGCTGTAAGAATTTCATCATATACCTTATGAACGCCAGCACCGATAACAGCAATATCATTAGGTGTCTGGTCTGGCTTGTATGCAACACCAACTCCACCAGAAAGGTTAATAAACTTAATATCAGCTCCTGTCTTATCACGAAGTTCTACAGCAAGCTCAAATAAAATCTTGGCAAGTGTTGGATAGTATTCATTAGAAACTGTGTTACTTGCAAGAAATGAATGTATACCAAAATGCTTAACACCCTTGCTCTTTAATATCTTAAAGGCTTCAATAATCTGATCGTGTGTCATACCATACTTGGCATCACCCGGATTGTCCATAATTGATGTTCCAAGCTGGAAATATCCGCCAGGGTTATATCTACAACTCATAGTTTCCGGGAACTTTCCATCAAGTATTTTATCTAAGAATTCAATGTGTGTAATATCATCAAGATTAATTGTTGCACCAATCTCATTGGCATAAGCATATTCTTCTGCTGGTGTATCATTAGATGAGAACATAATCTCACCCGGCTTATAATCAAGTGCATACGCCATCATAAGCTCTGTCTCAGATGCACAATCAACTCCACAGCCGTACTCCTTTAATATATTTAATATGTATGGATTAGGGGTAGCTTTTACCGCGAAATACTCTCTATAACCTTTATTCCATGCAAATGCTTCTTTTAATCTCTTTGCATTATCTCTTATTCCCTTCTCATCATAAAGATGATAAGGTGTAGGATATGTCTTATCAATCTCCTTAAGTTGCTCTAATGTTACAAATGTCTTCTTTTCGCTCATCTTACTCTCCGTTCCACATTCCTGTTACGTATTAAAGTCTGTACTTTTAACAGATTTCATTGAATGTAATTTATATATTTTTCCACGTTGAATTGTATATTAGTTATGATAATTCGTCAAGTATGGTTATTCTAACTTACCATTATCCTGATTTAATATAAAATGGCAGGAAGCTGTAATCTGCTGGCTGTGTGCCTCTCCCTCACACGCCATATACCGCTCCTGCCATATTATTAATATATTAAAACCACAAATTAATATGTAAGATTAGCACATCCCTTAAATGATGTAGGGTCAATCTTTACATCTTTGCCATACTGTGCACTCTTAAGATTAAAGCAGTTAAGAAATGCTTCACTTTCAATTCTTTCAAGTGTCGATGGAAATTCTACTTTCTCCAGCCTCTGGCAGTTCTCAAAAGCATTGTTGCTTATAACCTTAACACCTTCCGGAAGCACAACCTCCACAATGTCATCTCTATTAGCAAATAATTCTTCTGGAAGACAAGTAAAGTCACTCATATCTATCTCTTTATATGTTCTGTTGTATAATGTAACCTTAATTCTTTTATTGTTCATAATCTTTCCCTCACATTCTACATTGCTATCAATTGCAAAGCGGCAATGTTCGCTGTCTATTTAAACCAGCAGTGTTAATGCCGGTTATAATCTTTAATTCATATTAAGCATTCTAAGGACTGACTGACTTGTGCTAAGCAGACTATTCTTATAGTATCCTAAAGCACTGTTATCATCACTGTAATTATTGTATGCTGTATTATATGTATTACTATCATCACTTGTATTAATAGTCGATGATGCTGCTAACAGCTTTGATAATATTGCTTTATATGTATTAATTACATATTTGTAATCATCATAGCTGAACAGCACATTAGAGCTGCTTGTTCCTGATGATACACGGCTCTTTAATACTGCATCAGATATATTGTACTTATTAGCTGTTATCTGTTTTCTAAGTGCTGAAAGCTCCTGGTTATTCTCTCCCTGCTGGCTGTTATTCTGGGAATCAACCATTATTCCTGTATCGCCAACACATATACTCTGTGAAAGATCTGTAGCACCGGCTCCATCAATTGTTGTTGAATCGGAAGAAAGTGCTCCACCTAATATATCATTAATTCTGTCTATATATCCTAATGTCTCTTTATATGGAGGAACTCCACCATATTTGCTTACAGAACCACTTCCAGCATTATATGCAGCAAGGGCAAGTGTAACATTACCATTGTAATCATCTAAAAGATACGCAAGCATCTTCGCTCCACCTGTAATATTCTGTCTTGCATCAAATGGATCTTCAACGCCTAACGATTCTGCCGTTGTCGGCATAAGCTGCATAATCCCCTGTGCCCCACAATATGATACTGCTTCTGTATCAAAATCCGACTCTGCCTTTGCAACCGCCTTTAACAGGTTAACATTGACACCATATTCATTGGATACTTCATTAAATATATCATCTAATGACTCGCTTCCTGAACTTATGTTGTTAATTACATTATCAAAATCAGTTGCACCAGCCGGTTTAATATTATCTCCCTGACTTACAAGATATACATTACCATCTAACATATTAACTGAATCTACTACCATTACTCACCAGTTTCCTTCTTTTCTTAATTGTCTATACATTGTATAAGCATCTGAAAGTATCTGTTTCTCATTCGGATATTCCAGAAGATGATACGCCTCGTGATACTTATAGTAACCTGCATCGTAAAAAAATTCTTCTTTCTGAGGCACACAGTCATAGCTGTCGGATTCACACAGATACCAGTGAACGATCTTATCGATATTCTTGTGTCCAGCCTTAAATGAATAATTCGTACTGCCAATGTAAGCTCTTATTCTTACATCAGCACCTGCCTCCTCATTCACTTCACGCACAGCTGTCTGTTCATAAGTTTCTCCCTTTTCAACTGTCCCCTTTGGAAGTACCCAGCCATCTCGTGAATTCATAAAATTCTTATATAATACAAGAACTTTGCCTCTGAATATTACTACTCCTCCACAGCTTACTGCTTCTGACATATCGTTTCCTCCAATCCATTATACAATGCTGATATTTTTTTATCAAGGCTAAATGTTTGACATAGCGTGCTGTTTTCTGACATTTTTCGCAATCTCTTATATATATGACGTCATCAACAAATAAGCTCCTGCCAAACATATTAACATATTATTGAAAATACGCATCAAATACAGCCTTCGCTATATACTGTGCACTTGATACACCTGAATAACCACCCTCAAGCACAACACTTACTACAATCTCTGGTGTCTCTGCCGGAGCAAATCCAACAAACCACGAATGTACATTATCACTATTATCGTATTGTGCCGAGCCAGTCTTACCAGCAGCATTATATGATGACCATCTCATTGAACCACCTGTACCTGAATCAACAACCTCTTCCATACATTCTGTAAGATACTGTGCTTCGTCACTTGTCATAAGCTTGTCAATAACTGTTGGTTTATTCTGTTTTACTACTCTGCCATAAGCATCTTCTATTCTGTCAACCAGATATGGTGTCATCATTGTACCATCATTAGCCACTGTTGCAGCTATCATAAGATTATGGAGTGGACTTATCATAGTTTTTCCTTGTCCAATTGCAGTTTCCTGTGCTTCACTTATGCCTGACTCCTCACTCAGTGCAAATGAACTTTTATTATATTCAAATGCGACCGGTATATTCTTATTAAATAAAAATGAGGTGCATAGATTCTTAAATGAGGTCAGCTTAAGTCCTGCACCTATATGCGAAAAGGCTGAATTACAGGAATTAGCAAAAGCATCTACAAGATCTTGCTTTCCATGTGCTTTTCCATCTGCACATGGAATTGTTGTTCCACCTTCCTCATAATCACTTCCGTCGCATACATACATAAATGAATTATCTGTACCATTTTCCCTTATATACTCAAGTGTTGTAAGTATCTTAAAGGTTGAACCCGGTGCATACAATCCTTGTGTAGCCCTGTTTAAAAGAACCGACTCAGAACTATCATAATTAATCCATTTATCGTAATCTTTATCTACCAGATTAGGGTCAAAATCAGGCTTGGAAACCATTGCCAGTATCTTTCCTGTAGAACTTTCCATAACTATCACAGCACCTTTGTTACTGCCAAGTGCCTTATATGCTGCCTTCTGCAAGGTTGTATCCAATGTTGTATACACATTATGTCCCTTTGCCTTATCGCCTGTTAAATCATTGGATATCTGATCAAATATATTATCTGTCTCAGATAACAGATAATAATTCTCTGTTGACTCAATTCCCATCTTCGTCTTGGAATTATATCCTATGACGTGGCCAAAAAGCTTTTTCTGTGGATACACTCTTGTCTCTGTACCGTCATCTGCCGTATCAGTCGTTGCAAGCACTGTTCCATCAGAAGCATATATATCGCCTCTCACAACCTTATCAGCCTGATTATCTATTCTTTTATTATATGGATTGTTAATAACATCTTTGGCATCTTTGATATTAAATACACAAAGATATACTATCATAATTGCAAATAAGCCTATAAACACAAAAGATATTATATTAGTTTCCCTGTTTCTAAGGCCTTTTTTACTTCCTTCTACAATATCCGTTTCTTTTTCTTTACGCCTGATGTTTCTTCGACGTTGTTTTTGCTGTTGATTGTTTTTTTGCATTTTTACCTTTTCTGTCATCTTCATACTCGCTTTCATCAAGTCTCATATTATACATTCCATTAATCAGTGCAAACATCACTAACGAACTTATTATAGAGCTTCCTCCATAACTTACGAACGGCAGTGTTACACCAGTCATCGGAATAAGCTTTATTGCTCCTCCAACTGTAAGGAACACCTGAAAGCCATATGTAACTCCAAGTCCAACTGCGACAAGCCTGTAAAACAATGTCTTACATCTTGATGCAATGTTCATCATAAGTATAAGATTATTAAGGCATACCAGTAATAACGATATAGCAAATATTAATCCAAACTCCTCTGAAATAGCTGAGAACATAAAATCCTTTTCTGCAACAGGAATTTTATCCGGCATACCCTGGCAAAAACCATATCCAAACCACGAACCCATTCCTATTGAAAACAGCGACTGGCATACCTGATAACCACTATCATCAATATGGCTCCACGGATCTTTCCATATTATAACTCTTTTTCTTACATGAGAGAAAAGCTTATATGCGATAACACCTGCAACTCCTCCACCCATAATACCTGCACCTGCATATAACACATTCTTGGTTGCAATATAAAGCATAGCAATATAGACCACGAAAAATATAAGTGCTGCTCCAAGATCTGTTGACAGCACAAGTATTATAACATGAAGTGCGGCAAATGCTGTAACTACAGCAGTCTGTCTGAATGTTGTTGCTTTATTAAACATCGAAGCTACAAACATTACATATAATATCTTTACAAATTCTGCCGGCTGTACTGACACAGGTCCCACGGTAAGCACAAGATTAGCTCCATATATCTTATTGCCAAGAAGAACCGCCAGCAGTAGCACAAGTCCTGTGCCACAGTATATCCAGCCCATTTTTCTGAAGATTTTCACCGTCTTTAACAGCCACGGAATGGCAAGTGTAAGCAATGTGCCCGCAACCGCTATAGCAAACTGCTTTACGCATTTGGTATAACTTAATCTTGCTATCATAACAAAGCCAACCGCCATCAGCATACACATATTATTAACAAGCAGTCTTGATGCTTTAGGATAAAATACCATATAAAGCATAATAACTGCACCAAGATATACCAGCTGTGTAAAATACAGATATATATAATTCATATCATCATACACAACATACATTATAAGATAACCAGTAAAATGTACAATTACCATTATAATATTCTGTATCCGGTATATCTTTTTTCTTTTATCTTCATTTCTTATTACTGCACCCCTGTATGCCGCGAGTGCATAGAAAGCCATAAGAAATGCAAGTACATATTTTGATAATTCCAAACAAACTGTCTGCATAATTAATTGACTCCTCTATAGAAATGTCCCTTATATGGCGATACCCCCTCAAAGCTTAAAGCTTTCTTTATTGTAAAAGTATCTTCATCTATGAACTCAAATCTTAACGACCTAACGCCAAGGTCATTTCTTTTAAGTTCCTCTGTTAAATCAAATGTGCCTGCCCACGTCACTGTGTAACAATAACTGCATACGCTCTCAACTATGTAGCTTACATCACTACCCTGCTTTAAAAGAGTTGTACTACACTTCTTATCACATATTCCATAAGTCTTTCTAACACACGATTTAGATACCATAGCAGGTATTTTTCCATACACAATAATCTCACTTCCAGCAGTCAGAGTATCCTGTAACTCAGAATTATTAAGCTCAAGCGGAAGTGTGTGGGATAGCAGCCTTACCCCCGCCTTATCAGCAATATCTTTCAATTCATAACCTGCATACTTATTAAATACATACAGTCCTGTATCAGTAATTATATCTTTAACCTTAGAATTTCTGCTTCCTATAAGTCCGATTTCTTCAATATTTCTTACAAGATAGCCATCTATTATTGTTCCGGCATTATGTTCTATATCATCAAGCATTGCCGAAAGCTGTCTTACCCTGCTCTGTTCAAGAATATAAGGAAGTGCTATAAACAGCTTAATTCCTGTTTTGTTAATTTCTTCACACGCTTTAATAAATCTCTGCTGGTCACTGTAATACATTCCAAAATCAAGATATATTCTTCCAACTGCAATATCCAGCTTATTATCAGGACTGCTGACTATATCAAGCACCGAACGCACAATATCAAAAGAATGACAATATACTGTACATAACATCTTGCCTGCATTATCTGGTACATTATTATATCTGCTTTCAATCCCTGCACAATTCTTGTTATGCTCATTATGTGTATCACAATCCGAGCTTAATATGCTGTTATCCTGCTCATTATCTGTCATACAGCAGGGGTTTAATATACTATCGTCAGGCTCTTTATATGTCCTGCAATATGAACTTAATATATTATTATCAAGCTGTGCTATAACTTCTCTTCTTAGCTTCTTTAATTCTCCAACCGATAAGAACACATCATTATCCATATGAAGTTCTATGCCAGACACTTTATATCCGGTGTTACCTGTCATTATAAGCTTGCTCTTAACATCTTCGTAATCGGCTGGCTGTTTTAAAGCTTTAGTCACCTCACTGCCAGATATGCTTGCACTGAATTGACCAGTCACAGCGGTAAGACTTAATGGTGAGCCTTTCACAGCCTCCATATACATATCAATATCTCTTTCAAAGCTTGTCTGCACATACTTTTCTTTTACAAGTCTTTCAAGAAAAGAATTCTTCATTCTGTTAATAATTCTGTCCTTGTACAGATTATATTTTCTTGGAAGATTGACCACTAAAGTATTACCCGCCTTAACAAACGAGCCACTCTCAAAGCTGTGTTCCTTGTCAATCTCGAATACATCCTGTGGATTGATATCCTTTAATGCTTTAAATGTAACCCTTCCCTTATCATTGCTAACGACCTTTAATGCTTCACTCCCCCTATGATTAGGACGTTCATACGACATCATCTCCTTACCCTTCTTGCTGTTATAAAACCCTGTCGTAAAAGAACCCCTGTTATATATATCGCATAGATTATCTATATCTTTCTTAGTTACTTTATAGCCTTTTCTTCCATATTTAATGTACTCGTCAACATAATGCCTATATATAGAAGTAACATATGCGGCATAGGTCACATTTTTCATTCTTCCTTCCATCTTTAACGAATACACACCAGCTTCTATTATATCTGGAAGTATAGGCAGGGCACACATATCTTTAGGACTTAATGCAAAGGAATTATCTTTGTCGTTAATCTGACTGTCATTATCATATACTTTATAAGAAAGCCTGCAGGGCTGTGCACATCTTCCCCTGTTGCCGCTTCTTCCACCTCTGAAACTGCTCATAAGACATTGTCCCGAGTAACAATAACACATAGCACCATGAACAAAGCTTTCAATCTCCATATCCGGACAATCTTTATGAAGCTGTGCAATCTCAGTTAATGTCATCTCTCTTGAAGTGACAACACGCTCTGCACCCATATCCCACAGAAGCTTAGCACCAAGACTGCCTGTCTGTGTCATCTGTGTGCTCGCGTGTATGTCCATATCTGGAAAATGCTTCTTTATAAGCCGCATAACTCCTAAATCCTGAACAATAACCGCATCAAGTCCGTGTTCATAAAATGGTCTTATATATGAAATCAATTGTCCTTCTATCTCTTTGTGCTTAAGAAGTGTATTAACTGTAAGATATATTCTGCGCCCAGCTCTATGTGCATAGTCAAGTGCTTCAAGCATCTCTTCATTATTAAGATTGCCTGCGTATGCCCTTGCACCGAACATATCTCCTCCAAGATATACCGCATCTGCCCCTGCATTAATAACAGCCTTACATATTTCAAGAGAACCTGCCGGTGCAAGAACTTCCATTCTGTTGTAGTTGTTACCATGTGTTAATTCCATAATATATCATTTATCCTCATTCTATAATACTTATTAATCAAATCGGGACTGTAGCACATTGTCCCCAGCCCCGCTAAATATAATTATTTTTTTGAATCATTAAGCTCTGTTTCAAGCTTTACAATGGTATTTTGAAGCTTCTCTATGTTACCTTTCAATTCCTCAATCTGCTTATCAGCAGACTCAGACTTTATCTGTGCTGCAATAAGTTCGTGCTTAAGGTCATAGATTTCCTTATCTTTATTCTCAATCTCTAAAGATAAACCATCACCAAGCTTCTTTGCCTTAAAATAATCATCGGCAACATTAAGATACATAAGATTAGCTCTTATCTCTGCTGACTGCTTTCTAAAATTCTCGTCTTTACCGAACTCAGCAAGTTTATTATTAATATATGATGCTATCTTCTGAAGATATTCTTCACTTTCATATCCTCCCAAAGTAAATACTTTTCCACCTATGATTACCTCTGTTGTATTCTTTGATGACATCTGCATCCTCCTGACCTGCTTAACAATAATATAGTAAGTATACAATATCTACTCTCTTAGTTCAATACCAAGATTATCATATGCTTTCTTTGTTGCAACTCTTCCTCTAGGTGTCCTGTTAATATAATCATTCTGTATAAGATATGGCTCATATACATCTTCAAGCGTTCCCGAATCTTCACCAATAGAAGCCGCAAGTGTCTCTATTCCAACAGGTCCTCCGTCAAATTTCTCTACAATTGTAGAAAGAATAAGCCTGTCATTCCTATCAAGTCCGTCCCTGTCAACATCTAAAAGGTCAAGTGCATAATCAGCAACATCTTTAGTTATATTACCGTCATATTTTACCTGTGCAAAATCCCTTACCCTCTTTAATAATCTGTTGGCAAGTCGTGGTGTTCCCCTTGATCTTCTTGCAAGCTCATATGCACCATCATCATCAATATCAACGCCAAGAACCTCTGCTGACCTTACTATAATCTTCTTTAATTCATCACAATTATAGAATTCAAGATGATTAACAACTCCAAATCTATCTCTTAAAGGTGCAGATAAAAGTCCTGCTCTTGTCGTTGCACCAACAAGTGTAAAATGCGGAAGGTCAAGTCTTATCGACCTTGCAGTAGCACCTTTTCCAATCATTATATCAATCTCATAATCTTCCATTGCTGGATACAGTACTTCCTCAACCTGTCTGTTAAGTCTGTGTATCTCATCAACGAACAATATATCTCCCTCACTAAGATTATTGAGTATTGCTGCCATTTCTCCAGGTTTCTCTATAGCCGGACCAGAAGTTACCTTTATATTAACTCCCATTTCATTAGCTATAATTCCAGCAAGTGTTGTCTTACCAAGTCCAGGAGGTCCATAAAATAAGACATGGTCTAGTGAATCTCCTCTCTCCTTTGCTGCCTTTATATATACTTTAAGGTTTCTTTTAACCTTTTCCTGTCCTACATAATCATCAAGCTTTAATGGTCTTAACGAATTCTCTATCTTTGCATCTTCCGTAAGGATTTCTGTGGATATTATTCTTTTTTCCACGTTGTATTTCACCTCCTCATAATTCAATACCCTTTTTATAACTAAGCACTATTTTATAATCAAATGCTCTCTTATATTCAAATATTCTTTTATTTTACCTATAAAGTTGCAAGGCTTTTAAGAGCCTCCTTAAGTATTGCCTCTGAATTCTTCTTATCAATATCATCAACCTTCTTGACAGCCTTAATCGCATCCTTACTGCTATAGCCAAGTGATACGAGTGCCTCAACAGCATCATTCATAACAATAATAGAATTATCCTGCTCTGCTGCCGCATTTGCCTTATTTCTGTTATTAAGTGCCATCTCAAAGGCTTCCTCAACCTTTAACTTATCCTTAAGTTCAATAATAAGCCTCTGTGCTGTCTTAGCACCAACACCCGGACAGCTCTTTATAAGATTAACATCATCTGACAGTACTGCAAATCTTAAATCATCTGTGCTGATTGCTGATAATATTCCAAGAGCCCCCTTAGGACCTATTCCGTTGACATTTATTAATAATTTAAATACGTTAAGTTCATCTCTTGTAAGAAATCCATACAGGCTCATATCGTCTTCTCTTACGTGCAGATATGTATACACCTTTACAAATTCACCAGATTTAGGGATATTTTCAGCTGTAAGGGACGATGTCTTAATATCATAGCCAATCCCATTATTCTCTATAACTATCCCTTCTGGTGTCATCTCAACAAATTCACCTATTATATATGAATACATTATTACTCTCCGCTCTTATATTTAAAAAATTATTTCTGATTTTATTTTGCTATTTTTCATCTTATTTCGCAAAATGCTGTTTTATAATATCATTATTTTTGTGCAGCTTTTCAGTGCATCCGAAGTTTCGAAGAAACTTCTAAGTGACTACGAAGTAGTCATATTATTACTTCCGCATTCCAAGACAATGGTTAATAAACTGCTGTGCTGTTCTTCCTGATATGCCTCCGTGACTTAATTCCCACTTATTAGCCTCAGCCATAAGCTCTTCTTCTGACATATCAAGTCCATTTTTCTTGGCAAGTCCTATTACAATATTATAATATTCTTTATTAGATGGTTTAGAATAGCTTATCTGACAGCCAAATCTATTAACAAGCGACATCTTTTCTTCAATTGTATCTGATCTGTGAAGTCCGTTAGAAGATTCCATATCATTTCTGTCATTCCATGTTTCTTTGATAAGATGTCTTCTGTTAGATGTTGCATATATAAGAATATTGTCAGGCTTAGTTTCAACACCACCCTCAATGACTGCCTTTAAGAACTTGTACTCAATCTCAAATTCTTCAAATGATAAATCATCCATATATATAATGAACTTGTAGTTTCTGTTCTTAATGGCCGCTATTACATTTGATAAATCCTTAAACTGATGCTTATATATCTCTATCATTCTTAAGCCCTGGTCATAATATTCATTAACGATAGCCTTGATACTTGTAGACTTACCAGTTCCGCTGTCACCAAATAAAAGAGCATTATTGGCTTTTCTGCCCTGAACAAAGTTCTCTGTATTCTCAACAAGCTTCTTTTTTTGTATCTCATATCCAATAAGATCATCTAATACAACCTTATCCATATTGTTAATAGGATTAAATGTAAGCTTTCCATTCTCTGTTGCAGATATTCTGAACGCCTTGTTAAGTCCGAACATACCTACGCCATATGCTTTATAGAATTCTGTAACTATATCAAAGAATTCATCTGCATTAGCAGCTTTGGCAAGCTTTTCGCTTAATGCCTGAACCTTTTCACTTACATTTTTATTATACATCAGCTCCTTCTTAACGATTGCCTTATAATCAGAGATTATAGAGAAACAGTCAATGCCGAGTTCTTTCTCTATAAATGAAAAATCATAATGGAAAAGATTGTAGAATACTTTAAAGTCATTCTTTGCAAATACATTAACACTTCCGTCATTAGCTCCTACCTTTTCACAGGTAATGCTGAATGGATTCTCATTAGTAATAAGAAAATATGTAAGATAATTCTGCCATAAATTCTTATCAAAGCCATAATCTGTTGCAACTTCTAAAATTCTTTTTACCTGAGTATATATATCTGTAACCAGCTCTTCTTTTGATGATAATTTGTTATCAAAACGATTGAATATATCTGCCATTGATGATAAAATAGAACTGTTATCGAGATTTCCATACATAATTAATTGAGATATTTCTTTATACATTTTAGTATTCCTTTCGCCAATGTGTATATGTAACTTTTATATAATAACACATATAATATCACATTGAGAGCGAATTTTGTCACTTTTTTTAGAAATATTAGTTCGATTAACTATTGACAGCTAACGAACTAATGATATAATCTGTAAAGAACTTTGCAAAAGTTTGTAAAAGTTTTAACAGGCTTTTATTTTTTAATGATTAGTGAGGATTTCAAATGAAAATCGTATCAGATATCAACGCATTTGTGTATATTGTATTGACCATCTTCTATTGTTATCAGGGAATATACGTTATTATCGCATTGCTTGGTAAAAAGAAAAAAAAGAATTACAACACCGAAGCTAAGACACTTCACAAATACGCATTTATTATTGCCGCACGTAATGAAAATGCCGTTATCGGCAATTTAATTGACAGTATTAAGAACCAGAATTATCCTTCAGAGCTTATTGATGTTATCGTAGTAGCTGATAACTGTACTGATAATACTGCGGAGATTTCAAGACAACACGGTGCCATTGTTTATGAGCGTTTCAACAATATACTTATTGGTAAAGGCTATGCTATGGACTATGTCTTTAATAAGATATGTGAAGAACGCGGTGATTACACTTGTTATGACGGTTATTTCGTATTCGATGCAGATAATATTATCGATGTCAATTACGTCAGAGAGATGAACAAAGTATTCGACAGTGGGTACAAAGTTGTCACAAGCTATCGTAACTCTAAGAATTATGACACTAACTGGATTACAGCCGGTTATTCTTTATGGTTTATAAGAGAAGCTAAATATCTTAACAACCCACGAATGATGATTAAGACAAGCTGTGCTGTATCCGGAACTGGCTATCTTGTAGACAGCTCTATTATCAAGAAGAACCACGGCTGGAAATGCAATCTTTTAACAGAGGATATTGAATTTACTGTAACTAATATTCTTGATGGCGAAAAGGTTGGTTATTGCGAAGATGCTATGTTCTATGATGAACAGCCAACAACATTTAAACAGTCTTGGAATCAGCGTATGCGTTGGACAAAAGGCTTCTATCAGGTATTATTTAAGTATGGCAGAGACTTATTCAGGACAATGTTCAAGGAAAAGAGAATGTTCGTATCCTGCTATGATATGATAATGACACTTGCACCTGCTACTTTATTTACACTTGGAACAATACTTCTTAATGTAATAATATTATTATGTGGTGGTCTTAATCCTACATTATTCAAGCAGATTGCTGGTCCAACTGTTCAGGCTATTTTACTTGGTTTCTTTAATTTCTATATGATGCTTTTAGTAATAGGACTTATAACTTTAATAACTGAGTGGAAGAAGATTCTTGCACCTGCAAGAAAGAAGATTATGTATCTTTTCTCTTTTCCTCTCTTTATAGCTACATATATTCCAATCTCAATTGTAGCGTTATTTAAGAAGGTTGAATGGAAGCCAATTCCTCATACTGTTGTTAAGACTATTGATGA
>ERZ791887.943-NODE-943-length-22648-cov-4.203337_pt1 | contig 22648 bp, 17 predicted proteins | sample MGYA00510157_ERZ791887 | MGnify/ENA primary metagenome ERZ791887 (study PRJEB30046, sample SAMN00792112) | human gut metagenome | study: EMG produced TPA metagenomics assembly of the A metagenome-wide association study of gut microbiota in type 2... | reverse complement strand
CTGGCAGCCCGAATGGGCTGACTGAGGGGGTGTGCTACGATGAACGCACAATGTTCCAAAATAGCACACGCCGCTACGGTTCAAGTGGGGAAGTCTGTCCCATTCATCCAACCGCACCCCCTCAGCTTCGCGTTCGCTCAGCAACTTTTAATCGTGGTATGATTGCCACCGGCAATCATAATTTTGAAAGGCTCGCTGCGCTCTGCAACACCCCAAAGGGGGCGCCGAGGGCGCTTCGCGCCTGTGAGAGAACTACCGCCCCCTTACCCACCAACGGTTTTTGAGTGGTATCGTTACCGGGCGGGTCAGGGCACTCATGTATTGGCACAGGGTTCGCAGCGTAATCAAAAACGGCCTGCACCTGCAAGATGCAGGGCAGGCCGTCCTGAATTCGGAAGAATTAGGCTTCCTCGATTGCTTCGGCGGGGCACTGCTCGGCGCAGGAACCGCAGCTGACGCAGACATCGGGATCGATGACGTACTTGTCTTCGCCCTCAGAGATAGCCTCAACGGGGCACTGCTCGGCGCAGGAGCCGCACTTGACGCAAGCATCGGTAATGTTATAAGCCATGATATGTTACCTCCTTGTGGAATATATTTTTGTGCGCCCAAAGGAGGACGCACATTCATTCTAGCATGGATTTTGAAAAAAGCAATTCCTTTTTCAAAAAATTCGTATATTTCCAAATTGCCCTGGCAAGAATTTTCTGGAAAAGGAGGCTCTTATGCGATACCACACCATGACGAGTGAACTGATTCGCGCCTCCGGCGAGAAGGCGCGGCTGCTGGGGCATAGCTTCGTTGGCTCCGTTCATCTGCTGCTGGCGCTGCTGGAGCTGCCGGGGGAGTCACAGCTCATTCTGCGGGGCTGCGGCCTTGCGCCGGAGCTGGCCATTCCGCTGGCGCAGCTTTTGTACGGCAGCGGAACCCCAAACCTTCCGTTGCCCCAGGGGCTGACGGAAAGGGCCTGCGAAATTCTGTCCCTATCCGCCCGGGAGGCACGGCAGAGAGCCTCCCGGGAAATTCTGCCCATCCATGTGCTGGCCGCGCTTTCCCGCGCCCAGGACAGCGGCGCCGGGCAGCTGCTGCAAATTTTCGGTATCAGCCAGGATGTGCTGTTTACCCATACCGTGGAATGGCTGCAACGGGAAAGTGCCTTTCCCACAGGAGGAAAAAAGGAGGCGGTCGCTACGAAGCTGCTGGAACAGTTCAGCGAGGATTTGATTACAAAGGCATCGGCAATGGAGCCGGTGATTGGCCGTGACCGGGAGATTGATACGGTCATCGGCATCCTGTGCCGGAAGAATAAGAATAATCCCGCCCTGGTGGGAGAGCCGGGGGTGGGAAAAACCGCCATTGCCGAGGGGCTTGCCCAGCGGATGGCGGTGGGCAACGTGCCGCCCCAGCTCAAGGACAAACGGCTGGTGAGCCTGAACATGGCCTCCCTGGTGGCGGGAACCAAATACCGGGGCGAATTTGAGGAGCGGCTGCGGGATTTGCTGGCGGAAATCCACCGCAGCGGCGATGTGATTCTCTTTGTGGACGAAATGCACACCATCATCGGCGCGGGAGCTGCCGAGGGGGCCATCGATGCCGCCAATATCCTCAAACCGGCGCTGGGCAGGGGCGAGGTGCAGATGCTGGGGGCGACCACCCGGGAGGAGTACCGGAAATATATTGAAAAGGATGCCGCCCTGGAGCGCCGCTTCCGCCCGGTCACCGTGGAGGAGCCGGGAAATGAAACAACCCTTGCCATCCTCCATGCCTTAAAGCCGGGGCTGGAACGCCACCACCGGCTGCGCATCTCCGAGGAGGCACTGAAAGAGGCGGTGCGGCTGTCCGTCCGGTATCTGCCCGACCTGTACCTCCCCGATAAGGCCATCGACCTGCTGGACGAGGGAGCTGCCCGGGCACGGATGGAGGAAATGCGCCTGAGCCGGGGCGGGACAGCCCGGAAGGAGCTGGAGGAGGAGCTTCATGAGGCAGTGCGGGAGCGCCGCTTTGAAAAGGCGGCGGAGCTGCGGGACAAAATGCAGGTGCTGTCGTTGAAGCCCGGCGACAGCCGCCGACCCCGCACCGTGACGGCGGCAGACATTGCCTGGGTGGTTTCCGCCCGCACCGGCATCCCCGTGGGGCGGCTGACCGTTTCGGAGCGGGAGCGGCTGCTGCACCTGGAAGGGCTGCTGCAAGCCCATGTGATGGGGCAGCCGGAGGCGGTACAAACAGCCGCTGAGGCAGTGCGCCGGGGATTTGCGGGACTGCGGGATGAGGAGCGCCCCATTGCCTGTATGCTCTTTACCGGACCCACCGGCGTGGGCAAAACCGAGCTGTGCCGCGCCCTCAGCGAGGAGGTATACGGCAGCCGCAATGCCATGATTCGCCTTGATATGACGGAATATATGGAGAAGCATTCCGTTTCCAGGCTGATTGGTGCGCCTCCGGGGTATGTGGGCTATGAGGAGGGCGGCAAGCTCACCGAAGCGGTACGCCGCCGCCCCTATAGCCTGGTGCTGCTGGATGAGGTGGAGAAGGCGCACCCGGAGGTGCTGGGTATCCTGCTGCAAATCATGGAGGAGGGCGTGCTCACGGATTCCACCGGGCGGCGGGTCAGCTTTCGCAATACCATTGTGGTCATGACCTCCAATGTGGGGAGCAGTGTGCGGGGGGACGGCCTGGGCTTTTGCGCCGCCGGGCAGAGCAGCCAGGTGGAGGAAGCGGTGCGCCAGGCCTTCACGCCGGAATTTCTGGGGCGGCTGGATGCCACCGTGCCTTTTCGTGCCCTGGACGGCACCACCATGGAGGCCATTGCCCGGAAGTATCTGCGTCTGCTGCAGGAGCGAGCCAGTGCCGCCGGTATCCAGCTGAATCTGCCGCCGGAGCTGGCCGCCAGCCTGTGCGCCCGCTGCCGGGGAAAGGACGGGGCGAGAAACCTGCGCCGCCTGGTACAGACCGAGGTGGAGGGGGCACTGTCCGGCTTCCTGCTGTCTTGCAGCCGCCGTCCCAGCCGGATAAAGGGAAGCATGGAGCAGGGAAGGCTGCTGTTTCAACTGTAATTTTATAGAACAAATATTCGGAATATTTGGTTTTTGGCGAAAAAGAGGGCTAAAAATGAAATGTTCCGTCAAAAAAGATTGATTTTTTGCGAAGGAGCGGTTATAATGTCACAAATAGAAAGGCGGCAGTGATGCCCGGTAATGTGTTGCTCAAAAACCGTTTTGCACTGCACCCTGTAGGGGTCAACATACTCGTCGACCCCTACAGTGGTGCGTTCCACTCAACCAGGTGCTACCGAAAATCCGGGGGGGGTCGAGCGGATAATATCCGCCCCTACAGGGTGCGGAAGCGTCCCCACTCTGGCCACTGACAACGCTTAGCGGGTGTTTACGCCCAAAGGACATATATATGACAGAATTTCACCATGTATCCGTCTTGCTGGAAGAATGCATTGACGGACTGAATATCAAACCGAATGGCATCTATGTGGATGGAACCCTGGGCGGCGCAGGACATTCCAGCCGGATTGCCGCAAAGCTTACCACCGGCCGCCTGATTGGCATCGACCGGGACGAGATTGCATTGGCGGCAGCCGCCCGGCGACTGGAACCATACAAAGACCGGGTGACGCTGGTACACTCTAATTTCTGCGAGATTGCATTGGTATTAAAGCAGCTGCATATTGACGGAGTGGACGGCGTTTTGCTGGATTTGGGTGTTTCTTCCCCCCAGCTGGATGATGGAAGCCGGGGTTTTTCCTATATGGCGGATGCCCCGCTGGATATGCGCATGGACAATACCGATACCCTCACCGCTGCCACGGTAGTCAATACATGGCCCTATGAGGAGCTGAAGCGCATTCTCTATGACTACGGCGAGGAGCGCTACGCCCCCCAGATTGCTTCTGCCATTTGCAGAAAGCGGGAGCAGAAGCCCATTGCCACCACCCTGGAACTGGTGGATGTTATCCGCTCGGCCATGCCCCCCGCCGCCCTGCGGGAGAAGCAGCATCCGGCAAAGCGCAGCTTTCAGGCCATCCGCATTGCGGTCAATGATGAATTGGGGGCGGTGGAAAAGGTCATGCGGGATGCCGTGCCCTGCCTGAATCCCGGCGGACGGCTGGCAGTGATTACCTTCCATTCCCTGGAAGACCGGATTGTTAAAAATGCAATGGCAGAGGCGGCACGGGGCTGCACCTGCCCGCCGAATTTCCCGGTGTGCGTGTGCGGCAAAAAGCCGAAGGTAAAGCTAATCACCCGCAAGCCCATCGTGTCCGGCGACGAGGAGCTGGAAGTCAATCCCAGAGCCAGAAGCGCAAAGCTGCGCATTTGCGAAAAACTGTAAGAAGGGAGCGAGGCGATATGGCGCGTAAAGCAGAAATCCAGTACGTTGACCAGTTCTACCTTTTTGGCAGCGAAGCGCCCAAGCAGGCTCCTGCGCCCAAAAAGGGAAAGTTCAAAGTGCCGGAGCACTATTTGGAGCGATTTCAAAAGATTTCCGTTGACCCGGTGGCCTTGGGCGGCTTGATTGCGGCGGCAGTGATGCTGTGCCTTTTGCTGGCAGGCGGGCTTCATCTGCGGGACACCCGGGCGGAATATGACCAGGTGAAGGCACAGCTGACCCAGCTGAAGCGGGAAAATGCCCAGTTGAGCCATACATACCATACAAGATACGACCTGGCGGACATTCAGACCCAGGCGGAAGCCCAGGGCATGATTCCTGAGGAGGAGGCCGACAGCTTCACCGTTTTCTTCTCCATCCCGGAGCCGCCCAAGGAAAAAACAAAGTGGGACGACTTCAAATGGTTTCTGTCCTGGCTGTTCTCGGATTCCGAGGATTATGTGATTGCCACCCCGCCATCGGGCGAATAACGATTATCGATTCACTTTTCACCATTCACTCCCACATTTCGCAGCGCACCTCCCAAAAAGGGGACACCGAGGGCGTTTCACGCCGAGGAATAAAACTTCCCATTCGTTCATACCGTATCATAGAAGCTGCAATGGGCGGCGAGGGATTCCCTTGCTGCCCATTCCTGACATTATCCGAAGGGAACGGTGGGGGTATGGGAAAGGAGTTTGGACGGCTGCGGATGGACAGCGGCCAGCACAGGCGGGTGATGCTCACGGCGCTGGTGCTGGGCATTGCAGCGTTTTTTCCGCTGCTGGGGCGGCTGCTGACGCTGATGGTGGGGCAGTACGAGCAGTACGGTGCCCTCGCTCTGCGCAACCAAAGCCGCTCCACCGCCGTTACTGCCGATCGGGGGACAATCTATGACCGGAATCTCAATGTGCTGGCAATCTCTGAAAACCGGGAAAATGTCTATCTGAATCCCCATGAGCTGAGGCAGTCCGGGGCGGATGTCCCCGGTCTTAGTGCCTGCCTGGGGAAAATCCTCCAAAAGGATGCTGCCTGGATTGAAGCGCAGGCGGGTGACCTGAAAAAACGCTACAAGCAGGTGGGAACCAATATTTCCGAGGAGGAGGCGGCGCAGATACGCGCCTATCTGGATGCGCAGGGAATTTCCGGCGTTCATTTGGAACCGACTTCCGTGCGGGTCTACCCCGGCGGGAGTCTGGCCGCCCAGGTCATCGGCTTTACCAATGCCTCCAACGATGGCACCGAGGGAATCGAAGCGGCCTATGACCGCTATCTCTCCGGGAAGCTGGGCAAGGTGGTTACCACCAAGGGCAATAACGAAATGGATATGCCCTTTTCTTATGAGCGTTTCCAGGCCGCTCAAAGGGGGGCGGATGTGATTCTGACCCTGGACAGCACCGTGCAGGAAATTCTTGAAAAGCAGCTGCAAGCGTCCGTTGACCGCTATGATGTGCAAAACGGTGCCTTCGGGCTGGTGATGAACTGCAAGACGGGGGAAATCCTTGCCATGGCCACCCTGGGCAGCTATGACCCCAACCGATACTTAGAAATCGCAGACGAAAAGGTGCTGCTCCAGCTCCGGCAGATGCTCGCCGACGGCACGGACGCGGATGCCTACGCCAAGGCGTTGGCCGATGCCCGGTGGAAGCAGTGGCGCAACCGGGTGCTGTCCGATGGCTATGAGCCTGGTTCTACCTTTAAGGTGCTGACCATGGCGGCGGCACTGGACTGCGGTGCCATTACCTTGAATACCCCCTTCTATTGCCGGGGGGCGGAGCAGATTCCCGGGCGTTCCCAGTTGCTGCACTGCTGGCGTTCTGCCGGTCATGGGGCAGAGCAGACCCCACAGGCACTTCAAAATTCCTGCAACATTGCCTTTGCCCACATCGCTTTGAAGCTGGGCGGGGAGCGATTCTATGATTATATCACCCGCTTCGGCATTCTGGAAAAGACAGGCATTGACCTGTCCGGCGAAAGCAAAGGAGTGTTCTTTGATAAAAAACTGATTACCAATACGGATAAATGGGGGACGGCCTCCCTGACCTCCGGCTCCTTTGGTCAGACCTTCAAGATTACCCCCTTGCAGCTGGTGCGTGCCATTGCCTCGGTGGTCAATGGGGGCAAGCTGATGGAGCCATATATCGTGTCTCAGGTGGTGGATGCCAACGGCGTGACGCTGCTGCAACAGGAGCCAACGGTGGTGCGTACCACCGTTTCAAAGGAAACCTCCGATACCATGCGGGCGCTGATTCGCTCGGTGGTCACCGAGGGGACTGCCAAAAATGCGGCGGTTGCCGGGTTCTCCATTGGAGGAAAAACGGGCACCAGTGAGAAAATTGATGTGTTCGACGCAAACGGCCAGCGGGTGCAGGATAAAATTGTTTCCTTTGTGGGCATTGCACCCATGGAGGACCCGGAATATATTGTGCTGGCAGCCCTGGATACCCCCTCCCGTGCCACCGGGATTTATATTTCCGGCGGTGTGATGGCAGCGCCCACGGTGGGGGCTGTCATGGCGGATATTCTGCCCTATCTGGGGGTTCAGCGGCAAATGGAGGGGGAACCCTTCTCCCTGGAGAATGTTACCGGGAAACCCATCCGGGAAGCTGCCGCCCTTTTGCGGGAGCAGAAGGTGACGGCGGTGACGGTGGGGGAAGGGGAGACGGTGACCGGGCAGCTCCCGGCGGCGGGACAGACCATGTACCCCGGCGGGGAGGTGCTGCTTTATTTGGATGGCGGTACGCCGGACAGCACGGTGAAAGTGCCGGACTTCCGGGGCATGAACCGCCAGCAGGCCAGTGATGAGGCCGGAAAGCGGGGGCTGTTCATCCGCGCCATCGGCAACACGGATGTTGCCCCCAATGTGACCGTCTGCGGTCAGAGCGAGGCTCCCAATACGGAGCTGGCCGTGGGCAGCACCATTACGCTGCAATTTGCCGACGGGACGCTGAGAGATTGAGTGACCCAACACAGTCGTTTATTTACAGGAGGATAGATACAAGATGAAACTGAAAGAATTGCTGGCAGATGTGCCGGTTCAGCAATGGCACGCCGACCCGGAAATGGAAGTCACAGCGCTGTGCTGCGACTCCCGCAAGGCAGAGCCGGGCAGCCTGTTTGTGGCGGTGTCCGGCTTTGCCTCTGATGGCAACCGGTTCATTCCTGCTGCCATGGAAAAGGGAATTGCAGCCGTGGTGACTGCCAAGAAGCCGGAACAGGAGATTCCCTATGTGCTGGTGGAGTCCGACCGGCTGGCGCTGGCGCTGATTTCCGCCAATTATTTTGGACGACCCTCCGAAAAAATGACCATGATTGGCATTACCGGAACCAACGGAAAGACATCCAGCACCCTGCTGCTCAAGCAGGTGCTCACCAAGTGCCTGGGGGCAAAGGTGGGGCTGATTGGCACCATGGAAAACCACATCGGCGATGAGGTGCTCCCAACAGAGCGCACCACCCCGGAGAGCTTTGAGCTGCAAGCGCTGTTTGCCCGGATGTATGAAGCGGGCTGCACCCATGTGGTGATGGAGGTTTCCAGCCATGCCATTGCCCTGGAACGCATCGGCGGAATTCATTATGATGTGGCGGCGTTTACCAATCTCACCGAAGACCACCTGGATTTTCACAAGACCATGGATGATTACTGCGATGCCAAGGCAGAGCTGTTCCGCCGGTGCAATCGGGCGGTTATCAACATGGATGACCCCTATTCGTCCCGGATGCTGGCCGCGGCACAGTGCCCGGTGCTGACCACTTCTGTCCACGGGAATGCTGACCTGCGGGCGGAGGCGGTGGAGCTGCATTCCGACAGCATCCGTTTCACCGCCGTCTGCGGGGAAAGCCGGGCGGATGTTTCTGTGCCCATCCCCGGGCGGTTTACCGTGTACAATACCCTGACGGTGCTGGCAGCGGCCATGTGCCTGGGGGTTCCCCTGGAGGCTGCCGCCGCTGCCATGGCGGATGTCAGGGGGGTGAAGGGGCGCATTGAGGTGGTTCCAACGCCGGGGGTGCCCTACACGGTCATTATTGATTATGCCCACAGCCCGGACGGGCTGGAAAATGTTCTCAAATCCGTGCGGGATTTCTGCAAGGGAAGGCTGATTTCCGTGTTTGGCTGCGGTGGTGACCGCGACCCCCTGAAACGCCCGATTATGGGGGAAATTGGGGTAAAATGTGCGGATTTCGCCATTATTACCTCTGATAATCCCAGAACCGAAGCACCCATGGCAATCATTGAGGACATTCTGAGGGGCGTAACGCCGGAGCTGGGGGAATACACTGTAATAGAAGACCGCCGCAAGGCCATCAGATACGCTATGGACATTGCAAAAAAAGATGATATAATTGTACTTGCAGGGAAGGGGCATGAGACCTACCAGGAAATTGATGGTGTCAAGCATCATCTGGATGAACGGGAGGAAGTCGCTGCCCATCTGAAAGAATTGAGGGAAGAAAATGGGTAAAATTACACTCCGTCAGGCCGCTGAATGGTGCGGGGGTACGGTGGAAGAAAAATACGCAAACGTGGTGTTTGACGGGGCGACCAACGACACCCGGAATATCAAGCCCGGCCAGCTCTTTGTGGCGCTGCAAGGGGCAAGGGACGGCCACGAATTTATTGCCGATGCCATGGCGGGCGGCGCTGCCGCCGTGCTGTGTACCCGCATGATGGGGGACTACCCCGCCGTGTATGTGTCCAATACCCGCTTGGCGCTTGGCGAAATTGCCCGCCGGGAGCGGATGCGCATTGGAATGCAGGTGGTGGGCGTTACCGGCTCTGTGGGCAAAAGCACCACCAAAGAGATGATTGCTCAGGTGCTGGAAACCACCTTCCGCACCGCCAAAACCCCCGCCAACCACAACAATGACATCGGTATGCCCATGGCTATTTTGGGAATGCCGGAGGACACCCAGGTGGCAGTGGTGGAGATGGGCATGAACCACTTCCGGGAGATGGCGTATCTGTCCAGAATCGCCCGCCCGGATTTGGCGGTAATTCTCAACATTGGAACCATGCACATGGAGCATCTTGGCTCTCAGGAGGGCATCCGCAGAGCCAAAATGGAAATCCTGGAGGGCATGGCACCCGATGCCCGGGTGGTGCTCAATGGCGACGATGCCATGCTGCGAAGCCTGGAGCAGCAGCCGGCGCAGCCCATTCTCTATTTCGGCACCGATGACAGCCTGAACGTGTATGCAACGGATATTTGCCAGGACGGGGATACGCTGCGCTTTGAGGTTCACGATGACGGCGGCGATTCCTTCCCGGTGCAGCTGCATCTGGAGGGCGGCCATTATGTGCCCGATGCCCTGGCTGCCATTACGGTGGGACTTGCCATGGGGGTGTCTCCATCGGACATCCGGGCGGGGCTGGACAGCTTCCGCAATATGGCGGGGCGGCAGGAAATTCTTGAAATCAACGGCATCACCTTTATCAAGGACTGCTACAACGCCGGGCCGGAATCCATGGAGGGTGCCCTCAAGGTGCTGGGCACCAAGCCCGGGCGGCGGGTGGCGGTGCTGGGTGATATGCTGGAGCTGGGAGCCTGCACCCCGGCGGAGCACTACCGGGTGGGCAGACTGGCTGCCGCCAACAGCGACCTGGTGTATGCCTATGGACCCAATGCCTCCCGGGTGGTTGGCGGCTGCATCACCGGCGGAATGGAGGAATACCACGCCCAGGCTTTTACCGAAATGGATAAAATCATTGCCGCTCTCAAGCGGACGCTGGCACCCGGAGATGTGGTGCTGGTCAAGGGCAGCCACGGAATGCACATGGAGAAAATCCTGGATGCATTTCTGACAGATAAGAAAGAAGGAAACTGAACATGACACCTTTGCTTCGCGCTGTAATCACAGGCGCATGCTCCTGCATTCTGGCAGGCATCATCATCCGGCTGCTGCTGCCGGTGCTTCACGCCCTCAAGGCTGGGCAGTCCGTCCGGGACATCGGCCCTACCTGGCACAATAATAAGGCCGGAACCCCCCTCATGGGCGGATTGATGTTTATTTTTTCAACCCTGCTGTGCTTGCTGGGAAATCTGCCCTGGATGACGGATTACACCCCGTTTTATGTGTGGCTGCTGGCGTTCTCCTTTGGCATTGTGGGCTTTCTGGATGATTTCTGCAAGGTCAAATACAAGCGGGATCTGGGGCTGACCGCCATTCAGAAGGCTATGCTCCAGATGGCTGTATCTGCCATCTTCGTGTATGTGCTCTATCGCACCGGAAGCCTGACCTGCGACCTGTACATTCCCTTTGTGAATGTGACGCTGTATCTGCCCCTGCCTGTGTACATCGTGTTTTCCATGTTCGTCATGGTGGGCTGCGACAATGCCGTGAACCTGACCGACGGCATCGACGGCCTGAGCAGTTCTGTCACCATCCCGGTGATGGTATTCTTCACCGCCGCCAGCCTTGCCATGAAGCGCTATGATTTGGCTCTGATGCCCGCTGCCATGATTGGCGGATTGCTGGCCTATCTGAGCCTGAACTGGCATCCGGCAAAGCTGTTTATGGGCGATACCGGCTCGCTCTTTATGGGCGGCGTGGTGTGCGCCATGTCCTTTGCCCTGGATATGCCTCTGGTACTGATTCTGGTGGGCTTTGTGTATATTTGCGAGACACTGTCCGTGATTTTGCAGGTTTCTTATTTTAAGGCCACCCATGGCAAGCGGCTGTTCAAGATGGCACCCATCCACCATCATTTTGAGATGTGCGGCTGGAAGGAGGAGAAGATTGTTATCTCCTTTGCATCCGTCAGTGCCCTCATGTGTGTGCTGGCGTGGTATGGCATTTCGGGTCTGCTCCATTGAGTGCCGCAGGGCGGATCGTATCCGCCCGCAACCCCGGATGCCCGATAGTACCCGGTTAAATGGAACAGCGTCCAACATTATTCCATTCAACGGACAGCTCAGTTGCGCAAGCTTGGGGCGGATGCGATCCGCCCCTACAGTCCCGCACGGGAAGCTGATACCATTCATTCAACCGCTCTGTTCCGCAAGCGAGCGGGTCGACTACGAGTCGACCCATACAGGGCGTATGCGATATTGCCACCGAGGAGGGACTTTATGGCAGCAGAGAACCGTCTGCGTGCCAAAGAGAACCGCCGCCGGGTTCCGGCGGAAGGAAGTGTTGATTACATTTTTCTGATTCTGGTGCTGCTGGCGCTTACGGTGGGGCTGACCATGCTCTATTCCGCCAGCTCCGCCCAGAGCCTGTACGATACCGGTTACCGCAGCGCCACCCGGTATCTGCAAAAGCAGGCCTTGTGCGCTGCCATCGGTCTGGTCGCCATGGCCGCCTTCAGCCGGATCCCCGCAAGCTTCTGGTATCGGCTGGCCTGGCCGCTGTATGGGCTGAGCATTGCGCTGCTGCTAAGCGTGCTGGTCATCGGCCAATCCGTCAACGGCGCAAGGCGGTGGATTAACCTGGGGGGCATCCAGTTCCAGCCCTCGGAGGTTGCAAAATTCACCATGATTCTGATGTTTGCCCGCCTGACCCGCAATTATGGGGCGCGGGCAGAGAAATTCCGCTTCGGCGTGCTGGGCTTCGGAACTGCGATGCTGGGCATCCTGATTCCCCTGGCACTGGAAAAACACCTCAGCGCCATTTTGCTTATGGGCATGGTGGGCGTTGTGATGATGTTTGTGGCGGGCACCCGCGCCCGGTGGCTCCTGGCAGGAGCAGGGGCGGCAGCGGTGTTCGTGGTGGTCTATGTCAGCCTCATGGGCTATGCAGGCGACCGCATTACGGCCTGGCTTCACCCGGAACGTGACCCCGGAGACACGGGATACCAAATCCTGCAAAGTCTCTATGCCATCGGTTCCGGCGGGCTTTTTGGCCTTGGATTTGGAAAAAGCAGGCAGAAGTATCTCTATCTGCCCTTTCAATATAACGACTATATCTTCGCGGTTATCTGCGAGGAGCTGGGCTTTTTCGGCGCGGCAGCAATTGTTATGCTGCTTTCTGCGCTGATTCTGCGGGGCTATTGGATTGCCCTGCACGCCCAGGATCGCTTCTCCACCGTCCTGGCATCCGGGCTTGTCACCCTGATTGCCGTGCAGGCGGTGCTGAACCTGGGGGTGGTGACCAATCTCTTGCCATCCACGGGAATCGCGCTGCCTTTCTTCTCCTACGGTGGGACGGCGCTGGCGGTGAACCTGGGGGAGATGGGCATCGTGCTCAGTATTTCCCGGCATCGCGGTGAAAGAAAAATTTTGGAGGAATGAACCATGAATCTGATTTTTACCTGCGGCGGCACCGCCGGGCACATCAACCCCGCCCTGGCCGTTGCCAACATGATGCGCCAGCGTCACCCCGACTGCAAGATTCTGTTTATCGGCGCTCAGGGGCATATGGAGGAAAAGCTGGTGCCCCAGGCGGGCTACGAGCTGAAAACTCTGCCAGGCTCCGGCCTGAGCCGGAAGCTCAATGCCCAGGGAATCCGACAGAATGTCCACGCCGTCAAGTGCGTGCTGGATGCAGTCAAGGAATGCAAGCGGATTTTCAGGGAATTTCAGCCCGATGTCATCATCGGTACCGGCGGCTACGCCAGCTTTCCGGCACTGTATGCCGGATCCTCCATGAAAATTCCCGTGTGTGTCCACGAGAGCAACGCTGTTCCCGGTGTCACTACCAAGCTGGCTTCCAAGCTGGCTGACCGGGTGCTGGTGTGCTTCGAGGAGAGCAAAAAGATGTACCCCAACCCCGACAAGGTGGAGGTGGTGGGAATGCCGGTGCGCCAGGAGTTCCTCTATGGTGACCGCCGGAAGGCGCGGGCAGAGCTGGGCATTGGCGACGAGCCGATGGTGCTCTCTGCGTTTGGCAGCCTGGGTGCCAAGGTAATGAACCAGACCGTGGCAGAGCTGTTCCGCATGGAGCAGGAGGAGGGCTTCCCCTTCCGCCATGTCCACGCCACCGGCAGCTTCGGCTGGGAGTGGATGCCGGGGCTGGTGAAGGAAAAGGGAGTTGACCTGGAGAAAGCCGAAAGCATTGATATGCGGGAGTATATTTATAATATGCCCACTGTGATGGCGGCGGCAGATGTGATGATTAGCCGTGCCGGTTCTTCAACCTGCAACGAGATTGCGGCGGCGGGGCTGCCATGTATCCTGATTCCGTCCCCCAACGTGACCAATAACCACCAGGAGAAGAACGCCAGAGTGCTGGAAGCCCGGGGCGGGGCAGTGGTGGTGCTGGAAAAGGACTGCACCCCCGAAGCCCTTTACGCCACGGTGAAGGAGCTGCTGGCTGACCCTCAGCGCCGCGCCGAAATGGGCAGGAATCTGCGCTCTATGGTGCTGCCGGACAGCACCGACCGCATCTGCAATATTGTAGAGAATTTGGCGAAGAAGTAATCTAACCCCGGATTTCGACAGCACGCGGTTGAGTGCTGCGCACCACTGTAGGGGTCGACTATCAGTCGACCCGTCGGCGGCTTTGCCGCCGCAGCTGTAGTAGAGCACATCCTTTAAAACTTCACTTTTATAGAAACGCAGTTCGCCCTTTGCTTCGGATAATAGCAGAGCAAGGTCTAAATGCATTTGTGAAGTTTTAAGAGATTCGCTCTAGTAGGGGCGGATAGCATCCGCCCGAAACCCCGGATATTCGATAGCACCCGGTCGAACGGAACAACATCCAACATTGTACCATTCACCGAACAGCTCGCACCCGCAACCTTCGGGCGGATACTATCCGCCCCTGCAATCCGTGCGGGAAGCTGGTTTCGCTCACCGGACCGCTCTATCCCCCTACAAATGAACACCGTTTTTATTCCATTTCCTCAGGAGGAAAACAATGTTATTTTCAAAAGAAAAGAAGCAGCCTGCCGATAAAAAACACGCTGCCGGCAAAAAGCGCCCTGCTGCCCGCACCGGTGCCGCCCGTCCGGCTGCTGCCCGCCCCGGTGCAGACCAGCAGCCCCGCCGCAGACCGCCCCAGCAGACGGCGGCACAGCCGCAGTCCGAAACCCAGCCCCAGGCAGGCGAAAGCTTTGAGGTATACGTCCCGGACGCAGAGAGCCAGAGCGCCCGGTTTGCCCCAGAGCCAAGGCAGGAAGCATCCAGGCAGGCTGTCGCAAGGCCGCGCAGCGGGACATCTGCTGCCCCCCGCCAGCGCCGCCCTCAGAGCACCCGGGATGCCCAGTATCAGCCCTACCGCCAGGCAAACCAGAGAACCAAGGCAAAGAAAAAGCTGGATTTCCAGCAGAACATTCAGAAATTTTTCTCCGCCCAAAATCCCATTCTGAACGCCTTCCATAAGGAAGACCCCAATGTGTTTGGCGATGATGCCCGGACGGCGCGCCGGGAGAAGCGGGCGGCGGAGGCAGAGAAAAAGCGCAAGCGTGCCGAGCGGCTCAATACCCCCGCCATGATTTACACCCAGCCTGTTTCCTTCAACAGCCGCCGCCTTGCCATTCAGCTGATCACCATTTTGGCGGTGGTGCTGGCACTGGTTTTGGGAATGTCGGTGTTTTTCAAGGTCAAGCAGATTGGCGTGGCAGGTGCCAAGTCCTACCCCGAGTGGACCATTGCCCAGACCTCCGGCATCAAGGAGGGGGATAATCTTCTGACCATCAACCGGACGAAGGCATCGGGTAAGATTGTGGCCAACCTCCCCTATGTAAAAAGTGCCAGGATTGGAATAAAATTGCCGGATACGGTTATTATTGAGATAGAGGAAGCTGCGGTTTTTTATTCCATTCAGGATCAGGACGGCGTGTGGTGGCTCATCAATTCCGATGGCAAGGTGGTGGAGCAGACCAATGCCCAAACCGCTCGCAACTACACAAAGGTGTTGGGTGTGACCATTTATCAGCCCCAGGCCGGTGAGATTGGCGTTGCCACCGAGGAAGCGCCCGTCGAGACGGATCCCACCACCGGAGAGGCCGTCCAGGCGCTGGTTACCGGTGCACAGCGGCTGCGCTATGTGCTGCAAATTTTGCAGCAGCTGGAGGCTAACGACATCGTCGGTGAGGCTGCCAGCGTGGACGTGAGCCAGCTCCAGGATATTACGCTGTGGTACGGAACCCAGTATCAGGTGAATCTGGGCAGCATTGCGGATATGGACAAGAAAATTGTCTATATGAAGAACGCCATCATGCAGATGAACGACTATCAGACCGGCATTCTGGACATCAGCTTTACCACCTGGCCTGACCAGGTTGGCTACACGCCCTTCGACTAAGATGCTTGAAATACAGTCATTGTGCCCAAAGAGAAGCTAATTTGGCTATCCTCTCCATATTGCCGGGCTTTGAAGGGAACAGATACCGGAATATTTTGGCGAAAAAATAAGATTTCCTATTGACGGGCTTGGAATTTCACGCTAGAATAGAAGCCAATAGGTAAAAATAACGGCGGCATCCAGGCTGCGTCTGCGTATTACGATACATAGGAGGAAGAATATATGTCCGAAAGTTTACAGGAGCGCGTTGTTAAAATCAAGGTGATTGGCGTCGGCGGTGCCGGCAACAACGTTATTAACCGTATGATTGAATCCGGCGTGGACGGTGTGGAGTTCATCGCCGTCAATACCGATAAGCAGGACTTGAATAAATCCGTCTGCAAGAATAAGGTTCAGATTGGCGAAAAGCTGACCAACGGCATGGGCGCCGGCTCCAAGCCCGAAATCGGCAAGAAGTCCGCTGAGGAGAGCCGTGCGGCACTGGCCAAGGTGCTGGAGGGCACCGACATGGTGTTCATCACCGCCGGTATGGGCGGCGGCACCGGCACGGGCGCAGCGCCCATCGTGGCAGACCTGGCACATGAGGCAGGAATCCTCACCGTTGGTGTTGTGACCAAGCCCTTCAAGTTTGAGGGTGCCAACCGGATGCGTCAGGCCGAGCAGGGCATTGCCGACCTGGGCGAGAAGGTGGATTCGCTGATTATCATCCCCAACGACCGGCTGAAGTATGTGACCGACCAGAAGATTACCTTTGCCAACGCCTTCGGCATCGCCGACGATGTGCTCAAGCAGGCCGTCACCTCCATTTCCGAGCTGGTTGGCTTCTCTGAGAATGTGATGATTAACCTGGACTTTGCCGACGTTTCCGCCGTCATGAAGTCCGCCGGACGGGCACATATGGGCGTGGGCATTGCCACTGGCCGGGAGAAGGCCGAGCAGGCGGCCACCGCTGCCGTTTCCAGCCCCCTGCTGGAGACTTCCATCAATGGTGCAATGGGCGTGCTGATCAACATCACCGGCTCTGCCGAAATGACCCTGGACGATGTGGAAACTGCCGCCGGTATTGTGCAGGAGGCTGCCAACCCCAACGCCAACATCATCTTTGGTGCAACCTGCTCCGATGCTTTCCAGGATGAGATGCGGGTGACGGTGATTGCCACCGGCTTTGACGGAACAAGCCAGACCGCAGGCCGGGTGCAGCCCGGCGCTGCCGCTGCTCCCGCAGACGACATTGACGCGCCTGTGGCCGCTGCTGCAAAGCCCACCAAGCCCACCGACATCAGCGATATCGATGAGATTTTCAGCATTTTCAAGCGTTGATTTTCCGGGTGCTGCCTCACCACCGTGGGACAGCACCCTTTTTTATGAAATGCACCCGGCGCGCAGCGCCCTTGGCGCCCCCTTTGGGGGAGCTGGCAGCCCGAACGGGCTGACTGAGGGGGTGTCGTTCGATGAATGGGAAAGCGAGTTCCTTTCGGCATATCGCTCTGCCTCACGAGTGAGCGAGGTGTTGTGCGAAACCGGGGCGTGTATCGCTATCGCAGCGCACTCCCTCAGTTTTGCTAACGCTCAGCAGTTCCCCCAGCGGGGGAGCTGAGGCCGCTTTGCGCCCATCCGCCCCTATATAAACAATTTTTGGATGTCGATTACTTATGGATTCTTACAAAGCTCTTGCTGCCAGCTATGACCGCCTGACCAGGGATGTCAACTATGCTGACGCGGTAAATTTTTATTTTGAAATTCTGAAGCGGGAGAATGTCCGTCCCCGCACCGCTGCCGATTTGGCCTGCGGCACCGGCTCGGTGACGAAGCTCCTTGCCCAGCGGGGGCTGCCGGTGATTGGGGTGGATTTGTCCGAGGAGATGCTCACCCAGGCGCAGCAGAAAAACATGGAGGTAACGCCTCGCCCCGTGTTCCTGCATCAGAATCTATCCGCCCTCTATCTGCCCCGGGGGGTGGACATGGCGGTGTGTGCGCTGGACAGCCTGGATTATATTACCGACCCCCGGGAGTGCCAGGCTGCCATCCGGCGGGTATTTAAGGCGCTGAACCCCGGCGGCATCTTCATTTTTGATGTGAACACCCCGGAAAAGCTTCATGCCATGGACGGCCAGGTGTTCCTGGACGAAGACGATGACGTGTATTGCGTCTGGCGGGGGGACTTTGACCGGGATACCAACATTCTCTCCTATGGCATGGATTTGTTCCAGCGCCAGGGAAAAACATGGCTCCGCTCCTTTGAGGAGCACCGGGAATATGCCTACAGTCAGAGCCAGCTTACCGGCTTTTTGAAGGAAGCGGGCTTCACCCGTATTTGTGTATACGGCGACCGGAAATTCAGCGCCCCCGGGGCAGGGGAACAGCGGATTTTCTTCTCCGCCAGGAAAGGAACAATAAAATGAATGATTATCTTGTTCGCGGCATGAGCATGGATGGCTTTGTGAAGGTGGTAGCCATCCGTTCCACGGAGATTGTCCGCCGTGCTGCCCAAATCCACCATACGACCCCAAACGCCACAGCAGCCCTTGGACGGGCACTGACTGCCGCCTCCATGATGGGCAATATGCAGAAGGTGGAGGATGGCTCCATGACCCTCCAGGTGCGGGGCGGCGGTCCCATCGGCACCATTACCGTGGTTTCCGATGCGGTGGGCAACGTCCGCGGCTGCGTCACCGAGCCTCGAGTTCCCCTGGTGGAAAAATATCCCGGCAAGCTGGATGTGGGCGCAACGGTGGGCACCAACGGAACCCTGACGGTCATCCGCGATTTGCAGCTCAAGGAGCCTTATGTCGGTTCCACTGCCCTGGTGTCCGGGGAGATTGCGGATGATGTTACCGCCTACTTTGCCCAAAGCGAACAGACCCCCACTGCCTGCGCCTTGGGCGTGCTGGTGGATCGGGATATAACGGTGAAGGTGGCTGGCGGATACCTGGTGCAGCTGCTGCCGGGTGCGCCGGATGAAATCATTGACAAGGTGGAGCAGGGAATTCAGCGCGCCGGTGCAGTTACCCCCATGCTTGACCAGGGGATGACCCCCGAGGATATTCTGGGTCAGGTGTGCGGCGAACTGGGCGTGGTGTTCCTGGACACGGTGGAGGTCAGCTATAAGTGCTACTGCACCCGCCAGCGGGTGGAGCGCGCCCTCATCAGCCTGGGCAAGCAGGAGTTGGAGGACATTGCTTCCGAGGGGAAGACCTTCCCGGTGGAGTGCCAGTTCTGCGACGCGGTTTACGAGTTCACCCCGGAGGATATTAGAAAACTGCTGGAAAAAATGTGATTTTTCCGTGAATCAAATGGGAAATGGCCTGTTTTGCCAGGAAGAATATTTTTTTGAAAAAAATCTAAAAATTGCTTGACAAAACGGGCTGCCCCATGTATAATAATCAACGTCGCTGAGGTCAACACCCCGGCAAACGACAAACGGTTTGGGAGCATAGCTCAGCTGGGAGAGCACATGCCTTACAAGCATGGGGTCACAGGTTCGAGCCCTGTTGTTCCCACCAACCACCTGGCCCGGTGGTGCAGTCGGTTAGCACGCCAGCCTGTCACGCTGGAGGTCGACGGTTCGAGTCCGTTCCGGGTCGCCACTTTTTTCATAGTCCCCTTCGCATCGGGCAGAATGCAAATTCTGCTCCCCATGCCTTCGTAGCTCAGCAGGTAGAGCAGCGGACTGAAAATCCGCGTGTCGTTGGTTCGACTCCGACCGAAGGCACCAGATGCGGGTGTAGCTCATCCGGTAGAGCGCCACCTTGCCAAGGTGGAGGTAGCGAGTTCGAGCCTCGTCACCCGCTCCAACTTAAATAAGGATGTTACCACTCCTTATTTTTATGGTACCGTAGCCAAGTGGTAAGGCAAGGGTCTGCAAAACCCTCATTCCCCAGTTCAAATCTGGGCGGTACCTCCAAAATTCCGAATGCTTCGGCATTCGGAGTTTCTTTCCCATCGCGTCAAATGCCTTCGTAGCTCAGCAGGTAGAGCAGCGGACTGAAAATCCGCGTGTCGTTGGTTCGACTCCGACCGAAGGCACCAGATGCGGGTGTAGCTCATCCGGTAGAGCGCCACCTTGCCAAGGTGGAGGTAGCGAGTTCGAGCCTCGTCACCCGCTCCAAGATTGCCCCCGAACGCTTCGTGCGTTCGGGGGTTTTGCTGTGTTCCGGCAGTGGAGGAAATGTGTTCTTTTGAGTTGGCAAATATGAACATATGTACTAATATGTGTTCATGATGAAAAACGCCAGGGATGGAGGAATTCATATGGCAAGAAAGAGACAGGAAACGCTGGTGCTGTTTAAGGATGTGCTGAACATCACCGAGAAATTCAGCGATGCCCAGTTCGGGGCGCTGATGCGTGCGGCCTTTGACTACCGGTTTGAGGGGGAGGGCTACCAGGGGGAGGATGCCCTGGTGGAGCTGGCCTTTCGGATGCTGGAAGCGCAGATTGACCGCTACAGGGAGGCCTGCGAAACCAACACAAAAAATGCACAGCGGGAAGAACTGATGCGTCCTGCGGCGCAGGAAGTACCGGAAACCATTCCGCAGGAAGCGCCGGGGGAGTCCTGCGCAAACGAGGAGGAGCGAAATGCAGCGGAATCCAGCGAAATGCAGCCGAATGCCCCTCATAATCGTACTCATAATCATACCCATAATTATAATCATACTCAGACTTATAACCATGCTCATTTTCATACGCAGGACGCGGGCAGCGAAAAGCCGACCCTTGCTCCCTTTTCGCCGCCCAGCGTGGAGGAGGTGCGGGCGTATGCAAAAGAGAATAAAATTGATTTTGATTCGGCAAAGTTCGTAGACTTCTATACGGCCAACGATTGGCATCTTGGTACCGCAAAGATGAAGGATTGGAAGCTTGCCGTGCGGGTCTGGTCAGCAGCGCCTGCCATGCAGACTTAGAGAACGGATAATCGGGAAGGCGGGCATTTTGGCGCTTTATGTCCGTCTTTTGTTTCTCATCCCGTGCTGCGTGCTGTATTTGCATATTGAATGAAAAGCGGGGAAGCGCTGTTGACAAAATACTGCGATTTACTCCTTGAAAAATTCATTACTGATGCTTATAATGAAATACACTGTTCATTGATGTCGGAATATAATGGAAACAGGAGCGTAAAAATGGTTGACAATGTTTTTATGTCTGACGCAAAGGAAATCACACTGGATGATTATCTTGGCTTTGAAAAAAAAGGACGGGAGAATATGGGTTCAGAGCTGCCCGTTATTGTATATCGGATGCTGGAATACTCCTTGAAGGAGGAACTGCGGGAGCGCTACGGCAAGGAAGCACAGATTGCGGCGTTCCGTGGGGCAGGCAAACGAGCAGGGGAGTATTTTGCCCGGTATTTTCTGGACACGAGTCTACCCTTTGACCGGTTTGTGGGGGACTTGCAGGCCAAAATGCAGGCGGAAAAAATCGGCATTCTGCGCATTGAGGAGGCAGATGAGGCCAGTGGTCGCCTGGTTCTCACGGTGTCTGAGGATGCAGACTGCTCCGGCTTGCCTGTTCTGGGCGAGACGGTGTGCAATTATGATGAGGGCTTCCTCTCCGGTGTTCTCTCCCTGTACTCCGGCAAGCCCTACACTGCCGTTGAAGTGGACTGCTGGGCTACCGGCGACCGGGTATGCCGCTTCTGCGCAGAAGTAAAGGAGCAGACCTGATGGAGATGTCCGACCGCACGCAGGCCAGCTGTGACCGCCTGTTTGAATATCTTCGCAGCATCCTGTATGACAAAGAAATTCAGCCCCTGAACCCGGAGGAACTGGATATGCCCTTCCAGAAATTGGCCAGGGGGCTGCAATTTTTGGAAGGGGCGGTGACGGAAATGAAAACCTACTCCGCAGCCATTTCCAAGGGGGACTTGTCCGCGCCCGCCCCCGGCAAGGATAATTCCCTATGCGAGAATCTGAAGAACATCAGCGCTGACCTCAAGCACCTGATCTGGCAGGCAAAGCAGGTGGCAAAGGGGGACTACTCCCAGCACGTTTCCTTCCTGGGGGAATTTTCCGATGCCTTCAACACCATGATTGACCAGCTGCGGGAGCGGGAGCAGCAGATGCAGGAGGAAACCCGCCGGGAGAAGGAGCACGCGGAGATGGCGCAGCGCTATAATCTGCTGCTCCTGAACCTGATTGCTCACAACCAGGAGTCCGTTTTGGTTACCACTGACAGCCGCATTCTGTATGACAGGGCAAACTGCCTCAGCGCAGAGGCCAGGGAGAAAATGCGTCTGACTTTCCTGCAGAAGCTGGCCAGCGGAGAGCTTACTCCTTTTTCCACGGAGTCCGTCAGCAATATGCTGTGGGAGATCAAACTGGATGGCCGCATTTACCGCATTACCACCGTGGCTGTGGAATGGGAGGGTGTTCCGGCCTATGCCCACATCATGATGGACGTGACGAAAGACCGCATGAAGCAAGAGGAGCTGGAGCAGGCGGCGTATACCGACCAAGTGACGCAGGTGCGCAACCGCTCTTATTTTGAGCATCACATACAGCAGCTGCTGCAGCAGGACACTCAACTGCTGCTGTGCTACTGCGACATGGACGGCCTGAAGCAAATCAATGACACCTATGGCCACAGCGAGGGGGACTTCTATCTGCGTACCTTTGCGCAGACGGTAAAGCGCTACATCCGGGAACGGGATGGCTTTGCCCGGGTGGGCGGTGATGAATTCTGCGTGGTGCTGCAAAACTGCCCTAAGGACAAGGGCGTGGAAAAGCTGCGCATGATTCAGCGGGAATTTTCCAAGGCTGCGCCGGAGAAGCCCTATGAAAAGGGATTCAGCTTCGGTATCATTGAAGTTCCCCAGGGACACCCGCCGGAAACCCTGGAGTCCGTGCTCCAGCAAGCGGATATGGAAATGTACCGGCAAAAGCGGGAGCGAAAAAAGGAGAGACAGTAGTACTGCCAGACAATGACGCGACGCACCCTCTGCCGATACGTCAGCTCCCTAACCCGCCCGGTTCGTCTTTGTTCAGAAACCGAGCCGCCCCTACGGGTGCGGTGGAAGCCGGGGGCTGGCGGGCCGCCAACCTGGCGACCCGAGCGGCGAAGCCGCCTTGGCTCCCCTGAAAGGGGAGCTGG
>ERZ791887.925-NODE-925-length-22969-cov-10.953478_pt1 | contig 22969 bp, 18 predicted proteins | sample MGYA00510157_ERZ791887 | MGnify/ENA primary metagenome ERZ791887 (study PRJEB30046, sample SAMN00792112) | human gut metagenome | study: EMG produced TPA metagenomics assembly of the A metagenome-wide association study of gut microbiota in type 2... | reverse complement strand
ATAAATGTCCGACAAAAAGCCAAAACGTGGGAACAATAAATAATAATCAAGAGGGTGACAACAAAAGCTGTCGCCCTCTTGATTGTTATTTATAGAAATCCCGAAATCTCTTTCTCCACCATACCGCTTCCGTTTGAAAGCAGAGAAGAAGTCCTCGCATGGATCTGCAAGAATCAGCTGGGGCGGCGCAATCTCACGCCGGAGCAGAAGAAGTTCCTTGTTGGAAAGCAGTACAGCATCGAGCATCGGAAGCCCGGTGGAAACGGCAACAATCAGTACACGACAGCCACGCAGGAAGCTGTTCAAGAGGAATTGTGTCAAAATGACACAATTCCTCCCACTGCTACGGAAAACAGCGTCCGTAAGCAGATTGCGGAGCAACACAATGTCAGCGAGTCCTATGTTGCCCGTTCTGAAAAGTTCATGCGAGGCGTTCAAATCATGGATCAGATGATACCCGGTATGCAGGAGAAAATCTTGTCCGGGCAGTTCAAAGTCCGTGATGCCGATATGCACCGTCTTGCCAGAGCCGATTTTCCGAATCGCAAGCAGATCGTGCACGAGATTCTGCACCCGGAGGACCGCCCTGCTCCGCAGAAACGAATCTACGGAATCAACTATTCTGCACTGGAAGCTGCCGTCCGGCGAATCCAGCAGGATGTTGATTTCCTGATGAAGTATCTCCCCAAGGTGCCTGATGATGCCTATGTGAAAGTGGAGACCACGAAGATTCTCAAACAGCATAAGGCATATATGGCACAGTTTGAAGAACTGCTGAACGATGAAAAAATCGCATAACGATAGGCACTTGTAAGCCATCAACGAGCCACCAGCCGCAAGTACAGGGCGGAAACCATCTGCGCCCTTGCGCCTGATATGAAATTGGAACTTTGATTTTCTCGCCCAACTTAGCCACGGTGGGACGATCAAAGGAGCGTGCGTTTGAACAAGAAGAAAAAATCCACAAATATTTCCCCTTATCCCGATGAAGCCATCGAACGTCTGGCACGGGCATTCTACCCGGCCATCCTTGCCTGCTGGAACAGTGAGGAAGGCCAACGGTCACTTGTCGGGGCGAGGCCCCTCCATCTTGCTTGCGCAAGACCGTTCGGTCGCTTAAAAGCCCCATTGGGGCTTTCATTGCTCCGCTGCGCTGTGCAAACGCGAGCTTGCCTTGGCAGGCGGAACAGGCTCATCACACTACCAGCAAAGAGATACAGAGCGTTCCCGACGGGGAACGCCCTGTTGTACATATCGCTACCGTATGTGGTCTTTGGCAGGGTGCGTCCGGGTGGACGCGCCCTGTTTTTTATTTTGTCCTTAATCTTCTAACCCATGGTTTCCGGCCACCGGCCTGTATGATTTGCTACAGGTTGGTGGCCGGTTCTGTTATTTTTCGATTTCTTCCAATGTAGGCATGGCAGGGATCGCACCGTGGCGGCTGGTGGTGATGCTGGCAGCTTTATTGGCAAAGGCCAGAATGCCTTCCAGCTTGTCCACGGTCAGGGTGTCCAGCTCCTCCTTGCAGAGTTTGGACAGAGCCGCCCCAAAGAAGGTGTCGCCTGCGCCGTTGGTGTCGCCCACCTTGCAGGGGACGCCTGCCACATGGCCAGTTTTCTCCCCAAAGCGGTAGAATACGCCGTTTGCACCCAAGGTGACGAAAATCAGCCGGATGCCGTTCTGGGCAAGCTGGGCTGTGCCCTCGGCACAGTCGGTGGTGCCGGTAAGCATGGGCAGCTCTTCATCGGACACTTTCAAGATATCCACCAGCGGCAGGGGTGCTTTCATCTGGGCAATGGCGTCCTCTTTGTTCTTCCAGAGGTTGGCCCGGTAATTGGGGTCGTAGGTGATGGTAGCACCCAGCTTTTTAGCGCGGGCAGCAGCATCCAGCGTAGCGGTGCGGGAGGGGTCAGCGGTGAGGCTGACCGAGCCAAAGTGCACGATTTTGGCAGCTTTCAGAGCGCCCTCCGAAATGTCTTCTTTGCTCAGCATCACATCGGCATTGGCGCTGCGGTAGAAGCTGAAATTCCGCTCACCGGTGGCATCCACCGACACGACTGCCATGGTGGTGGGGTGGTCTGCATCCACCGCCATGCCGGAAACGTCTACCTTGTTTTCTGCCAGAACCTCTTTCAGGTAGCGGCCAAAGGCGTCTGCACCCACCTTGCCGATAAAGGCAGTCTGTGCCCCCAGCCGGGCAGCAGCCACCGCCAGATTTGCCGGGGCACCGCCGGGGTTTGCGGCAAACTGCTGGATGCCGCGTTCATCCTTGCCGGTCTGGGTCAGGTCGATCAAAACTTCACCAATCGTTACAATATCCATGGCTGCTCCTTTCAGCGGCGCACCAGCAGTGCCTGATACGGCTCCAGCTCCACATCCGCCAGCCAGACGGAAGTGCCTTCCGGGGTGTGATACTCGCCGCCCAGAGCGTCCAGACTGGCCCCCGCCGGGTACTCGGTAAAGTTGAACAGCCCCACCAGTGTTTCTTCGTCACGCTTGCGCACCAGTGCCAGCACGCCGGGGTTGTGGCTGTCCCATGTGGTCACCCACGCATCCGGGGCAAAGCAGGGGTCTGCCCGCATTTGGCGCAGCTGCTCCATGCCCTGCCACAAGGCGTTTTGCAGCGTGCCCTTTTGGGTGCGCTGCTTTGCGTCCTCCCAGTTGAATCTGCTGCGGTGCAAATTGCGGCTGTCCTCCACACGGTCGGGGTCGTTTTTGTAGTCCCAGCCATTGAGCTGTGCAATTTCATCCCCGCAGTTCAGCATGGGGAAGCCCTGCAAAAACGCCATAGCAGTATGCAGCAGCAGGTCACGCTTTACGGCGTAGTCCAGTGCGGTTTTGTCGCCTTTTTCCAGTGCCTGCTCGATACCGCACAGGCTGGCGGTGGTGCCGCAGCTCCGGGCATCGCCGGTGGCGGGGTCGTAGTTGTACAGCTCGCCCTTTGCCCAGCTGCCAGGGAAATTGCCCTCATAGAAGTGGTAGAGATATTCTTTATGCTTCTGCGGGTCGATGCCCAGCTTTTCTTCCACCGCTTCGTCCAGACCCCAGCCGATGTCATCGTGGCAGCGCAGATAGTTCACAAACCAGCAATTTTTTGGCAGGGCGTGGAGGGCATCCAGTTGGGCTTTCAGCAGCCGGGTGTCCCGGCTGGCAAGGGCACCCCACAGGTTGACCATGGTGGACACGTTGTAGAGCATGTGGCATTCCGGTTTTTCCGGGGTACCGAAATAAGCCGCCAGCTCCTTGGGAGCCATGACCACCTCGCCCTTGAGGATGACCGCCGGGCAGACGCATTCCAGCACCATGCGGAGCATCCGCACGATGGTGTGCACCTGCGGCAGGTTGCGGCAGGTGGTGCCCAGCTGTTTCCAGATATAGGGCACGGCGTCAATGCGGAACACTTCTACGCCGAGATTGGCGAGGTGCAGGATGCTCTTGGTCATGTCCACGAACACCGCCGGGTTTGCGTAGTTCAGGTCCCACTGGTAGTCGTGGAAGGTGGTCAGCACCCACTTGTGCATCTCCTCGCACCAGGTAAAGTTGCCGGGTGCGGTGTTGGGGAACACTTGCGGCACCGTCTGCTCGTACTGGTCGGGGATGGTGCGGTCATCATAGAGATGGTAATACGCCTGAAACCACGGGTCGCCTGCCTTTGCCGCCATGGCCCAGCGGTGGGTGCTGGCGGTGTGGTTCATCACGAAATCCAGACACAGGCTGATGCCCGCCTTGCGCAGTTCACGGGTCAGGTTTTCCAGGTCTTTGTTGGTGCCGAGAGTCGGGTCTACGGTGTCGAAATCCTCCACCGCATAGCCGCCATCGTTGTGGGGGTGGGGCATCTGCAGCAGGGGCATCAGGTGCAGATAAGTCAGCTTCTGCTCCTTGAGGTAGGGCAGCTTCTTTGCCAGTTCTTTCAGATTTCCGGCAAAGAGGTCGGTGTACATGGTCATGCCGAACATATTGCCCCGCTTGTACCACTCCGGGTCGGCAGAGCGTGCCTTGTCCAGTGCTTTCAGCTCGGCGCTGCGGGCGTTGTAGGCTTCTGCCATCTCCCGCTCCAGAACCTCCAGCCCTTCCCGGTTGTGGTACAGTTCCATGAACAGCCATTCCAGTTCGTCCTTATGGTGGGCAAAGCGGGTGGAAAATGCAGTTTGATCCTTCATATCCTTTTATCCTTTTCGAGTCAGATGAAGCTGCACGCTGGGGTAATCGCCAAACAGCTGCGGCAGGACAAGCCCCGCATACAGCAGCGTGCTGCCGCTGAACCGCATCCCCTTGTGAATGCCATCTTCTATGGCTTTGCTGCCGTCGTAGTCATACTGAGAGCCGAAATAGTCGATGCCATCCAGCTCATACACAGCGTCTTCTTCCAGCCCACGGAAGCACAGGTGGATGGGCAAGGGATTCGCCTGCGGATGGGTCACCACCAGATTCAGCAGTGCCTCGCTGCCGTCCTCTGCGGCAAACTGCCATGCCGTGAAATAGGTGTTTTCCGCCGGGTCGGTCAGCCGGTAATAATCGCCGGTGCGGATCAGGTCGTTCAGCCGCTTGAACCGCTTGATCTGGTTTTTCACTGCGGTGCACTCGGTGCGCTTCAATTTGCCCAGATCCAGCTCGTAGCCAAAGGTGCCGCTCATCGCCACCACGGCGCGGGTGTCGATGGGGGTCGTGCGGCCGGTCTGGTGGTTGGGGCAGGCAGAAACATGGGCACCCATGGTGCAGACCGGATAGCCAAAGGAGGTGCCGTGCTGGATCGTCAACCGTTCAATGGCATCGGTATCATCACTGCACCAGATCTGGGGATAGTAGCACAGCATTCCGGCATCAAAGCGTCCGCCGCCGCCTGCGCAGCCCTCGAACAGCACCTCCGGGAAGCCCTGCGTCAGCCGCTCTGCCAGCGCATAAACGCCCAGCATATAGCGGTGCATGATCTCGCCCTGCTGCTCGGCAGGGAAAGCACGGCTGTATACATCGCTCATGCTGCGGTTCATATCCCACTTGATATACTCGATGTGATGCTCCCGCAGCAGCTTGCCGATGGCTTCTGCCAGATAGTCCACCACCTCCGGGCGGGAGAGATCCAGCACCAGCTGGTTACGCCCCATGGCGGGCTTGCGTCCGGGCAGGGTCAGCGCCCAGTCCGGGTGGGTGCGGTACAGCTGGGAGTTCTCGTTGACCATTTCCGGCTCGATCCACAGGCCGAATTTCATGCCTAGCGCATTGATCTGCCCGATCAGCGGGTCCAGTCCGCCGGGCAGTTTTTCGCAGTTCACGGTCCAGTCGCCCAGACCCTGATTGTCGTCATTCCGGGTGCCGAACCAACCATCGTCCAGCACCATCATCTCCACGCCGAGAGAGGCCGCTTTTTCAGCGATCTTTACGATCTTTTCGGTGTTGAAATCAAAATAGGTGGCCTCCCAGTTGTTGATCAGCACCGGGCGGCGCTTGTCCTTCCATGGGCCGCGGCAGATGTTGCGCCGCAAAAAGCGGTGGTACTGCTGGGAAAGCGGGGTCAGACCCTCTGCCGCAAAGGAGAGGATCACCTCCGGGGTGTCAAAGGTCTCGCCCGGCTTCAGGTTCCACGCAAAGCGTTCCTCCTGAATGCCGCTCACTACCCGGACAAGTCCAGTCTGAGAGCGCTCCACATCCATCTGGTAGCTGCCGGAATAGACCATCATCACCCCGTAACAGGCACCGCTGGTCTCCGTTGCATCCTGCTGGCAGAGGATCAGGAAGGGATTATTGTGGTGGCTGGAGCTGCCCCGCACCGAAGAAATGGTCTGGATATTGGTGCCCACAGCTTCCCGCTCCAGCTGCCGTTCCATAGCGTGTCTGCCGTGGAAATGCAGCAGATCCCATCTGCCAAAGGGCAGATCCAGACAGGTAGATGCCGCCTTGTCCAGCCGCAGCGGGGTATCTCCGTGGTTTGTCAGCCGCGCCGCACGGGTGATGACATCCTGCTGTGCAAACACGCCGTACAGCAGCTCCAGCGTCAGACCGGTGGCCTCGTCCTGCATTCGGACGATCAGGGTCTCGGCATCGTTTTCCTCTGCATGGGCACAGGGCAGACCGGTCAGTTGATATTTGCCCGCCTCCACCGTGTGGCTCACATAGGTAAAGTCCGCGCCAAAGGCGCCACGGCTGTCGGCCACCGTCAGGCAGGACAGACGAAAATCGCCTACGTTGCAGCCGGTATACTCCTGCGGGAGCAGATCCGGGGAAACGCCCCGGTGGGTGCGGTAAGCGTAGTAATCCGGCGAGAATCCCCGGTCTGTGCGGGGATACAGCTGCATCAGGTCCCCGGTGCCGATGGTTTTGCCGTAGTACAGATGCAGCAGATGCCCCAGCGCATCCACCTTCATGTGGTAGCTGGTATGGGCGGTCTCCAACGCAAAAACGCGGGTCTCGGAATCAAATCGAATGCTCATTGGTTCAACACCTCAAAGAATTATTTCCAACAAAAACGCCGACAGGCAGGCGGTCGTATGGGAACGGCTACCCGCCTGTCGGCTATGATGAAGGAGAAATGTGAATTGCTTATTTACCGCCGGTCATGGCAATGCCCTGAATAAACTGCTTTTGGAAGATCAGGTACAGGATCACCATGGGGATCATGGCCAGCAGGCTGCCTGCCATCAGCACCGGGAAGTTGGTGGTGTACTGACCGTTCAGGGTGGAAAGGCCGGCAGACAGGGTCATCATGTTCAGATCGGTGTTACAGATCAGCGGCCACATCAGGTCGGCATAAGCGAACACCGCCGTAAAGATGGCCAGTGCCGCCATGCTGGGGCCGGTCAGCGGCAGCATGACCTTGACGAAGGTCTGCCACTTGTTGCAGCCGTCCAGATACGCCGCCTCTGCAATCTCGTTGGGGATGCCCAGATACGCCTGCCGCAAAAAGAAGGTGCCGAAAGCGCTGACCAGACCGGGGAACACCAGCGCGAAGATGGAGTTGGTGGCCCCCATCTTTGCCAGCATCTGGTACTGCGGAATAATGAAGATCTGGCTCGGCAGCATCATCTGGATCAGCACCAGACCGAACAGCAGCTTTTTGCAGGGAAATTCCAGCTTGGCAAAGGCATAGCCTGCCATGGAGCTGAACACCACCGCAAAGATCACACGGAACAGGATCAGCAGACCCGTATTGACGTAGAGGTTGGTAAAGGGCAGGCTCTGCAATGCCTTGACAAAGCTGTCCAGATTCCAATGGGAGGGCAGGATCTGCGGCGGGATCGCCATAGACTCGGCCTGCGTCTTGAAGCTGGTGAGCACCATCCATACAAAGGGGAAGATCATGCTGATGCTGCCGAGGATCAAGACCAGATAGGTAAAGAACGTTACGACATTCTTTCTGGTTTTCAGACTGGCATTCATAGTTTACACCTCGTAATTGACCCACTTCTTCTGACCGATGAACTGCACCAGGGTGACCAGACCGATCAGCAGCACGGTCCACACCACAATGGCCGATGCGTAGCCCTTATTGCCGGCAACAAAGCTCTCGCGGTAGAACAGATACATCAGGCTCTGTGCGCTGGTCAGCGCAGGGTTCGTCTGCTCCACCATCATGTAGATCAGATCGTAGACCTTCAGGGAAGCCATCAGCCGCATAATGAGCACCACAAACAGGGTGGGCGACACCATGGGCAGCGTAATGCTGAAGAACTGGCGGATCTTGGATGCGCCGTCCAGCTCGGCGGCTTCGTACAGGGACTGGGAAATGTTCTGGATGCCGGACAGCAGCAGCACGGCATCGTAGCCGATGGAGCTCCAGATGGAAACGATAGCACAGGTGACCAGAACGATCTTGGGGTCGGTCAGCCAGCGGATGTTCGTGCCAAGGACCTGATTCAGGATGCCGTACTCCGCATTGAAGATCCACTTCCAGACCATTGCCACCGCAGCAGGAGCCACCACCATGGGCAGGAAGAAGATGGCACGGAAGGCGGTCTTGCCCTTGATCTTTGCGTTCAGCAGCACTGCCACGATCAGCGCCAGAAAAACGCCCACCGGCACAGTGAGGATGCAGAAGTAGATGGAGTTCCAGTTTGCCTTCCAGAATTCCGCATTGCGGAACATTTCAAGGTAGTTTTCCAGACCGCAGAACTGATAGGCTCCAAAGGCTTTCGTCTTGGAAAAACTCATGTAGATGGTCTGGAAGAACGGGATAATATTCAGGATCATCAGACCGAGGATGGTGGGAGCTATCATCAAAAGTCCCCAGAAACGTCCATCACGGCCCAGTTTGGATGTACTTTTCATTTGGTTCCTCCCAAGCTGCATTTTCAGCCCGCGCTCGCCTGATCCACAATGTCCTGCATCTTCTGCAGGCCGGTTTCGATGTCCTCGGTACCTGCGTAGATCTTCAGCAGCTCATCATTGACCTTGCTCTTCCACTCCGGGCGAGAGGCGTTGTTGACGCTCTGGATGCTGTACTCAAACATCTCAATGAAGCACTGGATATTGATGGGATACTCTGCAAAGCAGCCTGCCCAGGTATCCTCCAGACCCTGATAGGCAGGGATGGCCGCACCGCTTTCGCCCTGAATGCGCTGGCCTTCCTCGCTGCCGAAGAACTTCAGGACATCCTTCACGGTATCCAGATTCTTGTTGCTGGCAGCAGTCGCGTAGCACAGACCGTTGGAGATGGTGGCACGGCCGTCTCCGCTTTCCGGGTCAGGGCACTTGGGCAGAACAGCCACATCCCACTTGCCAACCATTTCGGGGTAGTTCTGCAGCTCGGCAAGGATGTTCCAGTCGCCTTCCAGGAACATTGCGCCCTTCTCGGAGAAGAATGCAGTGCCGGGAGCGGTCTCGGCAAAGTAGGTCTGGTCCGGGCACCAGTCGTTCTGCTGGAGACCGATGTAGAACTTCATTGCCTTTTCGGTGGCGGGCTGGGTAAAGCCCGCCTTGGTCTTGTCCTCGTTCAGGATGTAGCCGCCGGCCTGATACACAAAGTTCCAGTAGCCAAGCTGGTCGTCAGCGTATGCCATATAGCCATACTTGCCGGTGGCAGCGTAGATCTTCTCGGATGCGCTGACCAGATCGTCCCAAGTCCAGCTCTCGTCCGGGTAAGCAACACCGGCGGCATCGAACATCTCCTTGTTATACACCAGACCGACCGTGTCCTTGTCCTTGGGGACTGCATACAGGGTACCGTTGGAGCCCATGGCGTTGGACAGCGAGATCTCCGAGAACTTGTCCTTTTCCACAATGTCGGAGCAATCTGCCAGTATCCCGTTGTCGGCGTACTTCAGAATTTCATTGGTGTGCATCCAGAAAATATCCGGCATCTGGTTGCTGGTGGCTGCAGCCTCCAGCTTGGTCCAGTATTCGTTCCAGCTGGTGACCTGCACCTCAATGCTGACCTCCGGGTGCTGCTGGGTGTAGGCCGCACACATAGCCTCCATGCCCTCCTTCTGTGCAACGTCCCAGATCTGGAAGGTCAGTGCCTTCTTGCCGCCGGAAGAGCCGCTGCCGCTGTTGCCGCCGCAGGCTGCCAGCATGGATGCGGCACTCATTGCCGCCATTGCCTTTACGAATTGTCTGCGAGAGATCTTCATTTCTGTTCTCCTCCAAAGTCGTTATTCCGTAGTGTGATCTTCGTATGGTGTTGCACCGGCCGGGGCGATTTTTCCTGCCTTTGTTAACTCTTACAAAAGCAGCGAGAAAATTTTGTGCATCATCACATTGCACAGTTTCTTTTCTCTTGTTGTGCCATTATTATACTATCTGCCAGTGGTTTCGTAAATACAAAAATGCGACTTGTTATATCTCAATTTGAAGGAATACTGCGAATTATGTTGAAGTCATAACGCATTTTGGTATATAATAAGAAAAAGCGGACAGGAGGCATCTTGTATGCAAGAATGTACAAAAAGAAACGTATCAACGGAAACAAAATGCAGGTTCCATGTGTTTCAGGATGAGCGATTCGTCGATCTCAACTTATACCAATATGGCTGGGAGCAGACAGAGCCTCTGCACTCCTATGGTCCCTATGCCCGCAACCACTATCTGTTCCACTACGTCATCTCCGGCAAAGGGTTGCTGCTTGCAAACGGACAGGAATACGCCATCGAGGGCGGGCATGGTTTTCTGATCACTCCGGGTGAGGTCACTACCTACCGTGCCGATGAACAGAATCCGTGGGAATACACATGGATCGAGTTTGACGGTCTGCGTGCCCACGAAGCCCTGAACCTTGCAGGCATCAGCGGACAGAACCCTGTGTACTCGCCTGCAAGTGCCAAAGCCGGGCAGCTGCTGCAGGAGCAGATGCTCTTTCTGGTAAATCACAGTCAGGACAGCCCCATGCGTCAGATCGGCTACGGCTTTCTGTTTCTAGATCAGCTTGTACAGTCCTCTGCCTCCCATCAGGCACAAAGTCCCCGCCGCCTGCGGGACTTCTATATGAAGGAGGCTCTGTCTTTCATAGAGCAGCATTACAGCGAAGATATTTCCATCGAGGATATCTCCTCCGTCTGCGGACTGAACCGCAGCTATTTCAGCAAGGTATTCCGAGATACCATGGGCGAAAGCCCACAGGGGTTCCTGCTGCACTACCGCATGGCACGGGCGGCACAGCTGCTGACCGAAAGCCGCCTGCCCATCAGAACCATCAGCACCATAGTCAGCTATCCCAATCAGCTCCACTTTTCCCGTGCGTTCAAAAATGTATACGGCATCAGCCCACGGGACTATCGTGCAAAGCATTTTGCACTATAAAAATTGGTCTCATTCTCCGCTATACGCCTTTCGTTTTTCCGACATATAAAAACACCCCATTTGTCAGACCGAATACTGTCGGACAAATGGAGTGCTGTTCATTCAGGGGCGCACTCTGTTTTTTATTTACGTTTAATCTTCTAACCCATGGCTCCCGGTTACGTTTTTCAAATATTCCTCCGGGTCACCATTCAAAATCAAATCAGCATAGCTCAGCGGGTCATTATAGATGAGATAGTCTAACTCCGACCGCTGCGCCATGGTGACATCCAGCGCATCCTCGACCCCGGTGCAGTCGATAGAAACCTTTCTGCCATCCCGGAGCAGCAGTTCCACGCAGCCAGTGTCCATGTTGAATTTGCTGGCTCTTTCATCGTACTTCATGTTTGTGTCCTTTCCGCCTTACGGCACTCTTACAGTGGTCTGTCGTGCTTTCTTATGATAAGGTCTAGGACGTTTTTCGATGGAAGCAATAGATTCATTCTGTTTTCCGAAAAACACAAAAAATCCAAACCCTTCTCCTATCGGAAAAAAGTTCGGATTTTGTTGTTGTGGTGCACCTCCAGGGACTCGAACCCTGGGCCCACTGATTAAGAGAAACCAACGCGCAACAATCATCAATTTCCGGAATTACGCAAATTCGTCGTTTTTAGCGTTTTGTCGTAAATTAACATTTTGCATCCGCTGCATTCTTTGCACCTGTTGTTCCCTCTTGCATCCGTTATCCAGCCGTTCCGGTGTGCAAAAAGTGTGCAAAAATGTGCAGAGCCAAAATCAGCACCTTAAAACAGGTATCGGATTTTTATGCAATGGGGTGAAAACAGGTCTGTTTCATCCGGCGAAAGGCACACTCTATATCACCAATTTATACCACACATCAAATGTACATCAACAATTTGATTCTTGGCAGGGATATGGACAATCGAACTGACACCACCTTATATAAAAGGAGTTTTCCCATGAACAAACTGCTTTCCTGCCGCTACAACATGGACACTAACCGGGTAGAAGCCCGGTTCGCTGATGGCTCTGCCGTTGCCATCGACTGCGTCGCCATCGAGGACAAGTACGGCAACACCCCGAAACAACGGGCAGAACTTGACTGGCTGCTCTACCATAAGCCTTTGGAGTATGCACAGCTTGTGCTGGGAGGAGAGATGGAGCACTATCTCTCGCTGGGATGCGACCACGGCAGGCTGGAAGATTAAGTCCCTATAAAGAACACGGTGCCCACCGACCTATGGTTTGCCATAAGCTGGTAGCATCGCTTCTTATCCATAAGCAACTCGCTCTTTTCGGCTAACGCTTTTTTATTCGTAAATGTTTCCCTTGCAGAATCTAGCCAGATTCTCTATAATAAGAAAGAGCTTTATAAATCTTCTTTCAAATGTAAAACCCGCTCTTGGAGGTGAATCATCCTATGACCGGCAGCGGAGCAAATAACCGCGATGTTAAAAAAATCAACCGCATCCGAACGATTCGCAGCATTTTTTCCTGCGACCGAATCTCGCAGCCGGAGCTTGCGGCAAAAATCAACAACAGCTGGCCGACCGTATTGCAGAATGTCAAAGAACTGATGGCGATGGGACTGGTGCAGGAGGTCGGCACCTTTGAATCCACCGGCGGGCGCAAGGCGAGAGCATTCGCTCCTGTACGGGATGCCAGACTTGCGGTCGGACTGGAGATTACCCAGAATCATGTCGGAGCAGTTCTGGTCGATCTGTCCGGTAACCTTCTCCGCTATGAGCGTAAAAAGCGTCTTTATGAGCGGTCGGACACCTATGCGGAAATGCTTGCCGGAATCGTGCAGGGGCTGATCGAAAAAGAGGGCTACCCGGTGGAAAAAATTCTGGGTGTCGGCATTTCGCTGCCCGGTATTCTGGACAAAGAGGGGCAGACATTGGTTTACTCTCATGCCTTGGGTCTGCGGAATGTTCCTACCGAAGAATTCAGCCGTTACATCCCGTTCTCCTGCCGGTTCATCAATGACGCGAACGCTGCCGGACTTGCTGAAGTGCGCGACCTCGAATCTCCCCGCAGCCTTGTCTACCTTTCTCTGAGCAACAGTGTCGGTGGTGCGATTCTGACCGGTGGAGCGCTCTATGGCGGCGACCATCTTCGTGCCGGAGAGTTCGGGCACAACACGCTCGTTCCCGATGGCCGCCCCTGCTACTGCGGAAAAAAGGGCTGTCTGGATGCCTATTGCTCTGCAAAAGTCCTCTCCCGACTGACTGACGGAAATCTTGCACTATTCTTTGATGGGTTGCGCTCTGGCGATGCAGCTTTGCAAACGGCATGGAATGAATACCTTTCTTACCTTGCTGTAGCAGTCAATAATCTGCGCATGACCTTCGACTGTGATGTAATTGTTGGCGGCTACGTTGGCGGATTTCTGGCAGAGTTTGGCGAACCGCTCCGGGAAATGCTGGTCGAGCGTAATACGTTTGAGCCGGACAGTTCCTACCTGAAGTTCAGCCGCTATAAGCTGGAAGCCTCTGCGCTGGGAGCCGCTCTGCTCCATATCGAAGCCTTCATTCAGAACCTATAAACCTTCCCATCGAGGACGGCACCTGCCGTCCTCGATTTTTTGCACAATTCCGCCGCTTTTTCCTTGTGCAGTTCTCCGAATCCGCGAAAAAGGGCTTGACTTTGGTTGTGCGGTGTGCTAATTTGTAGTCACATTCATAAACACTTTATAAAAGTTAATAAACAAACAAAAACGGAGGTCATCTTATGAAAGGCACAATGAAAGTTGCAGTCATGAACGGCATCGGCAAGATGGGCTACACCACCCGCCCGATCCCCACACCCAAAGAGGACGAAGTTCTGGTCAAGCTGGAATACGTTGGCATCTGCGGCAGCGATATGCACTACTATGAAACGGGTGCGATCGGCAATTATGTAGTCAAGCCGCCGTTCGTGCTGGGCCACGAGCCGGGCGGCACAGTCGTGGAAGTTGGCAGTGCTGTCAAGCATCTGAAAGTCGGCGACCGCGTTGCGCTGGAGCCGGGCAAGACCTGCGGTCACTGCAAGTTCTGCCGTGAGGGCAAATACAACCTCTGCCCGGATGTCGTGTTCTTCGCTACTCCGCCGGTAGACGGTGTTTTTCAGGAGTATGTGGCCCATGAAGCAAACCTCTGCTTCAAGCTGCCGGACAACGTAAGCACCATGGAAGGTGCGCTGATCGAGCCTCTGGCTGTTGGTTTCCACGCAGCCAATCAGGGCGGTGCTCATGCCGGTCAGACTGCGGTGGTCATGGGTGCAGGCTGCATTGGTCTGGTCTCCATGATGGCGCTGAAAGCCGAGGGTGTTTCCCGTGTTTACGTTGTGGATATCATGCAGAAGCGTCTGGATAAGGCTCTTGAACTGGGTGCAGACGGTGTGATCAACAGCCGCGAAAAGGATGCCGTCCAAACGATTCTCGACCTGACCGATGGTCTGGGCTGCGACCTCGTTATCGAGACTGCTGGTACAGAAATCACTACCCGCCAGGCCATTGAGATGGCGCAGAAGGGTGCAAACATCGTTCTGGTCGGTTACTCCAAATCCGGCGAGATGACCCTGCCTATGAGCCTTGCACTGGACAAGGAACTGACCTTCAAGACCGTGTTCCGTTATCGCCACATTTACCCCATGGCGATCGATGCCGTTGCTTCCGGCAAAATCAACCTGAAGGGCATTGTGACCAACATCTTTGACTTTGACGACATCCAGAATGCCATGGACAAGAGCATTTCGGACAAGGCCAACATCGTCAAAGCAGTGGTGAAGATTGCGGAGGCAACGAAGGTATGAGTTTTCCGCAGGTTCTGACCGGTGTGGCGCACATTGGCATCCCGACAAATGATCTCGACAAGACCATTGCATTTTACAAGAAGCTGGGGTTTGTTTCTGCGCTGGAAACGGTAAACAAAGCCGCCGGGGAGCGCGTTGCGTTTCTTCAGCTTGGCGATCTGATGATCGAAACCTATGAAAACCATCGTGCGGCGGAAAAGGCCGGAGCAATCGACCATGTAGCTCTGACAACGACCGATATCGAAGCCGCCTTTGCTGCAGCAAAAGAGGCAGGGATGCACCTGCTGCATTCCAGCATCCAGTCACTGCCGTTCTGGGAAAACGGTGTGCGCTTTTTCATGGTCGAAGGCCCGAATAAAGAGAGAATAGAGTTCTGCCAGAAATTATAAGCATCGCGTCAAGAGGAGAAAGGAGCGCGCCGTATGAGTTACACAGCAGAGCCGAAACAGCAGGATACGAACATCAAAGTCCCTCTGATCAGTAAAATCGCTTATGGTATGGGCGATGTGGGCTGCAACTTCAGCTGGATGTTCGTTGGCAACTTCTTGATGATTTTTTACACCGATGTCTGCGGCATCAGCATGGCGGCAGTGTCCCTCCTGATGCTGGTCTCCCGCTTCTGGGATGCCATCAATGACCCCGTGATCGGTTCGCTGAGCGACCGCACCCGTTCCCGCTGGGGACGCTACCGTCCATGGCTGCTGTTCGGCGCACCGGCAACTGCTGTGGTGCTCGTGCTGACGTTCTGGGCGCACCCCACATGGTCAGACAGTGCTAAGAGCCTGTATATGTACATTACTTACTGTGTACTGGTTCTGGGCTATACTTGCGTGAACATCCCTTATGGTACGCTCTGCGGCACCCTGACCCAGAACATCGAGGAGCGTGCGAAAATCAACACCTCCCGCTCCGTCTGTGCCATGATCGCCATCAATATCATCAACATCATCACCCTGCCTTTGATCTCTGCTTTTGGCGGTGATAATGCAGCACGGGGATATCTTCTGGTGACCGTCCTTTACGGCGGTATCTTCACCCTCTGTCACTGGTTCTGTTTTGCCAAAACCAAAGAGGTCGTCCAGCCCCCGGAGCGGAAAAAAGTCTCACTGAAAAAGCAGTTGGATGCAGCGCTTCAGAACAAGCCCTACCTGATTGCACTGGCGGGTCAGTTCCTGTTCGGTGTGACGCTGTATGGCCGCAATGCCGACCTGCTCTATTACTTCAAATATGTGGAAGGCAACGAGAATCTGTTTACCATCTACTCGATGATCCTGATCGTTCCCTCCATTCTGGGTGCTGCGGCATTCCCCTTCGTGTTTGAAAAGCTGGGCAACAAAGGGCACACTGCTTCCCTTTTCGCTGCCGGAACCGGTGTTTCCCTGATTACGCTCTATTTCTTCAGTGCAGTTTCTTCTCCCATTCCGTTCTATACATTCGCTGCACTGTCCCAGTTCTTCTTCTGCGGATTCAATACCGCCATCTACGCCATCGTTCCCGACTGCGTGGAGTATGGCGAGTGGAAAACCGGTGTCCGCAACGATGGTTTCCAGTACGCATTCGTTTCACTGGGGAACAAGCTGGGCATGGCGATTGGCACCTCTGCGCTGGCTGGTGTGCTGAGTGCATTGAGTTTTGCCCCCAATCAGGTGCAGAATGCTGCCGTGCAGAATGCGATGCACTATGCATTCTCGCTGCTTCCCGGTGCGCTGTGGCTGGTAACAGCGATTGTCCTGTTCTTCTACCGAATCAGTAAGCGTTCGTATAACCAGATTATGTCCGAACTGAACGCTAAAAAAGCAGGTTGAGGTGATACCATGTTTGATGTTGTAGCTTTGGGAGAAAGCCTGATCGACTTTACCCCGAACGGAACCAATGCACAGGGCATCGAATTGTTTGCCCGGAATCCCGGCGGTGCACCCGCCAATGTCCTTGCCATGAATGCCCGTCTGGGCGGCAAAACAGCATTCATCGGAAAAGTCGGCAAAGACGGATTCGGCGATTTTCTCCGCCAGACCCTTGTGGAAAGCGGCATTGATGTGTCCGGTCTGGTGATCGACGAAAAGATTCCCACGACCCTTGCCTTCGTTCAGCTTGACAGCAAGGGAGACCGCTCCTTTACCTTTTACCGGAACCCCGGTGCCGATGTGATGCTGACTTCGGCAGAAGTCAACAGGAATCTGATCGACGATGCTGCCATCTTCCATTTCGGCTCTGTCTCTCTGACCGCCGACCCGAGCCGCACCGCCACGTTGGAAGCTGCGCGGTATGCACGGCAGCAGGGCAAGCTGGTCAGCTTTGACCCCAATTACCGTCCGCTTCTGTGGGAGCACCCGGCAGATGCCGTTGTCCAGATGCAGGAAGGTGTCAAGCTGGCGGATCTTCTGAAAGTTTCCGAGGAAGAAATGCAGCTTATCACAAACGAAAGCGACCTTGCCCGCGGCTCACAAGCCCTGCTCGAAATGGGGCCATCTCTTGTGCTGGTATCGCTGGGTGCAAAGGGTGCTTATTACCGGAACGCTGTGGGAGCAGGGCATCTTCCCACCTATGATGTGCCTACCGTGGACACGACTGGTGCAGGCGACGCTTTCATGGGCGCAATTCACTACCAGCTGCGAGGAAAAGATGCTGAGGATTTGCGTACCCTCCCTGCATTTGAGCTTGAAGAAATCGTCCGCTTCGGCAATGCAGCGGGCAGTCTGACCACGACAAAGGGCGGCGCAATCCCTGCAATGCCCTCCATGGTGGAAATTCAGAACTGCATTGCCTCTATCCCACTGCTGTAAAAGAAAGGATACCCTATGACAAAATTACAGATCAGAATGCGGCAGGTCGATCAGGTCAAGGACTTTGTAGATTTGCTGTCCAAATATCCCTATGAGATGGACTTAGTCTCCGGGCGATATACCATTGATGCCAAATCCCTGCTTGGCATTTACAGTCTCGACCTGAGCAATCCGCTTACCCTTGTGATTTATTCCGATTCCTGCGAAGAACTGCTGACACAGCTCCATGCGCTGCTCCCAGATTGCATCGTCTGATTTTCTACGCTTTTCTCCTTCTTCCATTTGCACCGTTCAATTCTGGTTCTCCTTCACCAGAACCGAACGGTGTTTTAATTTGTATAAGTCCTACTATCACCGCATTCCCTTAATAAATTTTGCAAGCCCATATTGATGTGCCTCATTGCCTTGTCAAGAGGGCTGGCACCGCCCAGCCCTCTCTCTTTTTGCCAAAGTTTTCATTGCTTTTTCTTGCACACTGCTGAAAGTGACGTATTCTCAAAACTTTTTGTTGACACGGCTCGATTTTTGTGGTAATCTATCCCAACAATTGAATATAACATATTTTTACATATTCGTTCAGACCCTGCGGGGCTGAACATCTTGGCTTTCAGCCGTTACATAACCGACTAGCATGACCTTCCAGAAAAAGCGAAGGCAGGGCTGGTCTGTTTTGTGACGGCTTTTTTATTGCCGTTTTGCCCGTTGGACCTTGAAAACCGCATGACCGTCTGTATGGGATACCCGGCGATGACCCTGAGAAGGAGAGCCGGAAAACGCCGCCGGAGGGGGGCAGGAAAGCCATGCAGAGAGAACGGCAATTCACCTCATGTGGTCAAAATGAGCACATGAGGTGAAACGGACGTTTATCTACTCGTTGCGGCAGGAGAAATCAATGTGATCAAAATGATCACATCGATTGACCGCAGCACAAGAAAAAGGACGTTTATCCACCTGTTGCAGCAGAGAAAATCCATGTGGCCAAATTGACCACATGGATAAGCCGCAGCACCGAAGAAAGGATGTGTGCCTATGGGAAACAACTTTACCCCTGCATGGATCAAGAAAGGCTTCTTCAACGAATCCCTGTTTTGTGACGATTTTCTCAGCACCCACCAGCTCCTCTATGTGAATGGCGCATTTTTCACCCCGGACGGCAGGGTCACAGACACCATGAACCTGCGCTGTGAAATTTTCGATATGCTGCGAGACCATATCGGTGCAAATATCGCCAAACGGGTCAGCAATGTCGTGGATGTGCTGAAGCTGGCGGCACAGGTGGAGGACTTCCCGCCCATCACCGACCGCATTGCGCTGGCAAACGGCACCCTGTATCTGGACGGCACCTTTCAGGAAGGCAAGCCGGAGATCGTCCGCAACCGGCTCCCGGTCAAATATGACCTGAAAGCCGCCCAGCCCGTCCACTGGCTGCGGTTCCTGTCCGACCTGCTCTACCCGGAGGACATTCCCACGGTGCAGGAGTTCATCGGCTACTGCCTGATCCCCAGCAACAAGGGGCAGCGCATGATGGTCATCAAGGGCAGCGGCGGTGAGGGTAAGTCGCAAATCGGCGTGGTGCTGTCCCGGCTGTTCGGCTGCAACATGAAGGATGGCAACATCGGCAAAATCTCGGAGAACCGCTTTGCCCGTGCCGATCTAGAGCACACCCTGCTCTGTGTGGACGATGATATGCGGATGGAAGCCCTGCGCCAGACCAACTATGTCAAGTCCATCGTGACCGCACAGGGGCAGATGGACTTGGAGCGCAAGGGCAAGCAGAGCTATCAGGGTTGGATGTACGCTCGCCTGCTGGCGTTCAGCAATGGCGATTTGCAGGCATTGTATGACCGCTCGGACGGTTTCTATCGTCGTCAGCTCATCTTGACCACCAAGGATAAGCCCCTGTCTCGTGTGGATGACCCGGACATTGCCGAGAAGATGGCGGCAGAGGTCGAGGGCATCCTGCTGTGGGCATTTGAGGGCTTGCAGCGGCTGGTGAAGAATGGCTTCCAGTTCACCGAGAGTGACCGTGCCAAGCGGAACCGGGAACTGGTGAAGCGGGACAACAACAATGTGTTTGATTTCCTTGAATCCGAGGGCTACATCCGCCTGAAGGCGGATGCCTGCACCAGCTCGAAAGAGCTGTATGAGGTCTACAAGATGTGGTGCGAGGAGAACAGCCTGAATGCAATCAAGGCACGAGGGTTCAGCGATGCGCTGATTGCCAACCAGCGCAGGTATAATCTGGAATCCACCAACAACATCGTCAACTCGTCCGGGCGGCGTGTCCGGGGCTTTGTGGGCATTGAAGCCCTTGTGCAGCCCGACCTTACTCCCAACAGTTGGCGAGTATGACCCCCTATAAAGGAGAATTTGGGTGTTTTGCTGCGTACGTGCGTACGCAGCAGTCGGCTTTCTCTGTACGCACGTACGCAGCGATTGACCGAAAACTCGCCATATAAGGGGCTTTGGTTGGTGGTCAAAACGACCACCAACCAACCCCATAGCGTTAAGTGCCGGAAAGCGGCACTTGCCAGCATCCACCCAAATCCCCAAAATGGGAATCAGGGTGAGATGGCCGTTATCAGACCGTTTATCTGCCTGTTACCATTTTGGTAACAGGCAAAATCAGAGGGGCAAAATGACCCTCTGAAAACCGGACGAGCTGTCCATACGGGACAGCTTGCCCGGTGCAGGAGTGCAGAGGACGCAGTCCTTTGCCCCAGTGATATGATGCTGTGCGTCATATCCTACTGGGTATTATCTGGCGCAAAACGGCGGCAGATCCAGCAGCTCCGCTGCTGCGTTCTCCCACGCCAAGCTGTTGAAACGGAGGGATGTCTATCTGAAACTGACACGACACAACGGACGAGCCGGAGCACACGGCACTTATAACCCCAAGCACAATGACCGCAGTTTCAACCTTGCCAACAGTGAGCACATCGACCCTGAACGAGCCAAGGGCAACATCTACTGGGACTGCTTCCACGGCTTCCGTTCGGCTCTCGATCCGCAAGACCCGGACGATCTGGCAGCGACCTTCTCGGAGGTAGAACGACAATTTTACGAGAGCCGCTATTCCAATTTTGTGGAAAGTCAGAACGAGCGCAATGCCAAGATTCGGCACACGGAGCGTAATCGCTCCATTCCTGACCTGCTGTCCAGCCGCAAGACCTGCCCGGAGGAGACTATCTACCAGCTTGGGACGCTGGACGAACACGCTTCGGCAGAGGACTTGCTGAGCGTCGTCACAGAGTTCATCGAGGAGTTCAAAGCCAAGTATGGCGACCATGTTCATGTGCTGGACTGGGCACTGCATCTGGATGAGAGCACACCCCATATCCATGAGCGTCATGTGTTCGACTGCGAGAACAAGTACGGTGAGGTGGCTCCCCAGCAGGAAAAGGCATTGGAAGTGTTGGGCTTCAACCTGCCCGACCCGGACAAGCCCCTCAGCCGCCGCAACAACCGCAAAATCACCTTTGATGCCGCCTGCCGGAAGATGCTGTTCGAGATTGCAAAACGGCATGGTCTGGAACTGGAGGAAGAAGCGGAGTATGGCAACCGCAAATATTTGGAAAAGCAGGATTTCATCCTTGCCAAGCAAAAGAAGCAGCTTGCCGCCCAGCAGAACAAGCTGGACAAGCTGACCCTCAAGGTCAACGACATGGAAGCGTTGATCGATGAAGTTTCGGCTGCGGCCTACGACAAGGCGGTGGAGGTCGTGACCGATGTGGTGCGCACCGAGACCCGGAAGGAAGATATGCGGATGATCGAGGACACGAAGAAGTGGGTGCTGTCCCCGGAACGTAAGGCTCCGCAGACCACGAGAGAATACGCCGCCCACCGTTTGGACACCGTGCTGGACAAGTTCCTCAAGACCATGCAGACCACCACCGCACGTCTGCAGGAGAAGCTCCTGAAGCCGGAAGTCCGTCAAAAAGGCAAGGAGCAGGTCAAGGAGAAAGCACGAGATTCCGTTCTGCAACTGCTGAACCGCTTACAGGCAGAACAGGGGCAAAACAAACCAACGGCGCAACCCCGCAAACAGGAGGGGCACTCGGAAATCTGAACCTCATCGGGAGAGTTCGGAGCAGAAAGCTGGCACTTTCTGCCCCGGCACCCGATTACAAGGAATTGGAGGTCTGCCTATGAATTTGAATCGGCCTAACATGACCGAAGATGTGAAATCCAAAGATTATACGAATAAGTTCTTGCAAACGGACTCGAACCCGGTTACAATGGAAGCGTCCAAAACCCCTGCCACAGAATCTTCTGATCAGACCAAAGCAGCCATGCACGAACCTCTTGTTTACAGGGTCGAGGAAATCGCCCAGATTCTGGCGATTTCCTCCCGTGCCGCCTATAACCTCTGCAAGTCCACGAAGGATTTCAAGGTCATTCGCATTGGCAAGAGCGTCCGGGTGAACAAGCAAAGCTTCGACAACTGGCTTGCATCGGCTTGAGGGAGGTAAATCTATGGCATCCATTCTGAAGCGCGGAGATTCCTACTCCGTCCGTTACAAGTACAAAGACCATTCCGGCAAACCCTGCGAGGGATGGGAGAGTTTCAAGACCAAAAAGGAGGCGCAGGAGCGAAAGATCACGGTCGAGAAAGAATTGCTGGACGGCACATTCCTCGTCCCCGACACCATGACGGTGGAGGAGATGTTGTACAAATGGATCCCGATCCAGTCCACCAAACACAAATGGTCTCCCAAGACCTACACCCAATCTGTGGCGATGGTGCAGAATCTTATCGTGCCGTATATCGGGAAACGGAAGGTGCAGGAACTGCGAACCTACGACATCGAGAAGTTCTATGCTACCCTTGCCAAGACTCCCTGCGGGCAGTACGTCCACGGCGTAAAGCAGGAGTTGACCGACAAGCAGAAGAAGCGGCTGCTGTCCAGCACCTCCATCCACGAAGTCCACACGCTACTCAAGACCGCATTTTCCTATGCGGTGGAATGGGACTTGATTCACAAGATTCCCCTGCCCCGTGATGCCCCCAAGGTCAATATCGAGGAGCGCACCATCTGGGACGAGAAAACCATGCTGGCAGCCTTGCAGACCATCGAGAACCCTGCCCTGCATCTGGCGGTGCACATGAGCATGATCCTTTCGCTCCGTGAGGGTGAAATTCTCGGCTTACAGCCGAGTGATCTGGACTTCGACGCTGCGGATGGACGCGGCACGATTCTGGTGAATAAGACCATGCAGAGAGCCAATAAGGATGCTCTGGAAAAGCTCGACCCCAATCAGGTGTATCACACCTTCCCGGACAGACGGGAGGGGAGCAAGTCCTCTCTCATCCTGAAGAAGCCCAAGACCAAGAAGTCTAACCGTGTCCTGTATATGACCAAGCCATTGAAGGAAGAACTGCTGGCGTGGCTGGAAAAGCTGAAGCAGGACGAGCAGAACGCCCCGGAGAAATATAGCAACTGCGGTCAGCTGTTCCGACTGCCCGATGGTCTGCCCATCGCCCCGGAACTGCTTACCAAGTGGTATCGGCAATGGAGATCGGTACACCCGGAGTTTGAGCAGATCGTGTTCCACGGTCTGCGGCACTCCAGTGCCACCTACCAGCTCTTGCAGTCGGAGGGTGACTTCAAAGTCGGTGCAGGGCAATACAGGCCACGCAACGGCTGCTGTCCTGATGGACACCT
>ERZ791887.922-NODE-922-length-23024-cov-2.952284_pt1 | contig 23024 bp, 15 predicted proteins | sample MGYA00510157_ERZ791887 | MGnify/ENA primary metagenome ERZ791887 (study PRJEB30046, sample SAMN00792112) | human gut metagenome | study: EMG produced TPA metagenomics assembly of the A metagenome-wide association study of gut microbiota in type 2... | reverse complement strand
GATGATGCACAGCTTTGGGAAAATATAAAGGAAGGAGTTGACGAGGATGGCAGCAAACTGGACTGATAAACAAAAACAGGCCATTTACGTTTCGGGCAGAAGTTCACTTGTGGCTGCCGCCGCAGGCTCAGGAAAAACAGCTGTATTAGTTGAACGTATAATAAAAAAAATTACAGATGAAAATCATCCTGTCGATATAGACAGGCTTGTTGTTGTTACATTTACAAAAGCGGCAGCAGCCGAGATGAGGCAGAGAATCCGTGAAGCACTTGATAATATCCTTGAGAGCAGCCCGGGAAATGAAAATATCATAAGGCAGCAGTCACTTATACATAATGCAAAGATAACGACTATTGACAGTTTCTGTCTTAATATTGTGAGAAATTATTTCTCGGATATTGATGTTGACCCGGGATTTCGTACTGCGGATGATGGCGAAATCAAGCTCCTTGAAAATGATGTCATGGATGATATGCTTGAAGAATACTATTCTTCTGGAAATGAAGATTTTCTTCAGTTTGTCGATGCTTACGGAACAGGCAGGGATGATTCTAAAATTGTTGACATTATAATGAAAATATATAATGCGGCAAGAAGCTGTCCGTGGGAAGATGAGTGGTATGAGGAATGTCTTGAAAATTATCTTGTGACAGAAAAATCAATGGACTCCAATCCTTGTATACAATATTTATTTAATGATTTAAAGAAAAGTCTTGAAGATTTTGACGGTATATTTGATAAGCTTGAAAAAATATGTCAGAGTCCGGATGGACCTGCAGGCTATCTTGCGACAGTAAGCGAAGACCATCAGCTTATAAAGATGCTTATCAATTCTGAAAATTTTGAGATGCTTGTAAAAAGGATAAATCTTTCTTCATTTGGAAATATCGGAAGATGCAGTAAAGGTGTTGATGAAGAAAAGAAGAATTATGTGAAACAGGAAAGGGATAATTTTAAGAATTTCCTGACAAAAGATGTTAAAGGAAAGCTGATAACGGGGGATATTAATAAGATTTATAAGGATATTGTGGATAATACTCCGGCAGTGAGAATGATGGTTCATCTTGCTCTTGAATTTTCGCAGAGGATGAGCGGGGAAAAGAAGAGAAGAAATGTTATTGATTTTAATGATATGGAACACATGGCTCTAAATATTCTTATAAAACGTGAAAACGGACAGAAAATCCGAACTGATGCGGCTAAGACGCTTGCCGGCTTTTATGAGGAAATACTTATTGATGAATATCAGGACAGTAATCTTTTGCAGGAAGTGATTCTTACAGCTGTTTCAAGAGATGGACAAAACATTTATATGGTAGGTGATGTCAAGCAGAGTATCTATAAGTTCAGAATGGCATGTCCGGAACTTTTTATTGAAAAATATAATTCGTATGATGTATATAACAGCGATTTACAGACTGATTCTGCGGAATCTTTAGATGCAGTAAAAATAGAGCTTCAGACTAATTTCAGAAGCCGCAGGAATGTACTAGAGTGTACGAATGATGTATTTTACAGGCTTATGAATGAATCATACTGCCGCATGGCATACAATGATGAAGTAAGGCTTAATACAGGACTTGTATATCCCGAGTGTCCGCCTGATGTTATTATTAATGCAAAAAAATATGCGACAATGAATTTTGGCATGGATGATAAGACAGAAATATATGCTTTTGAATCTGATGATGATACGGATTCGGGCAGCCATGAGACTGAGGCGGGAGCTGTTGCTGATATTATAGAAAATCTTATGAACCGCAAAAATGGCAGAGTGTATATGGTGTATGATAAAAATGCTGATGGTGGATACAGACCTTTAAGATACAGTGATATTGTTATTCTTACAAGAACTGTTTCCGGATGGGCACAAAGTTTTGTCAATACGCTTATGAGCAGGGATATTCCGGCATATTCTGACACATCACAGGGATATTTCAGTGTAAGGGAAATACAGATTTTAGTAAGTTTTCTTACAGTAATTGATAATCCGCTTCAGGATATACCACTGTCGGCTGTTATGCTTTCGTATTTTGGAAGATTTGATACGACAGAACTTGCCACTATAAGGCAGACTGATAAAAAGACAAGACTTTATAATCAGCTTACATCATTGGAAAATAATGAAAAGGTTGCGAAATTCCTTAAACTTCTTAACTCATACAGGGTAAAAAGTGAGATTATGTCTGTGTATGACCTTTTGTGGGATGTTATTTACAACACAGGATACTATGATTATGTAAAGACAATGCCGGCCGGGGAGAGAAGGCAGGCAAATCTTGATATGCTTCTTTACAGGGCTGCACAGTTTGAAAAGACAAGTTACAGTGGATTATTTAACTTTTTAAGATACATAGAGCGTATGAAAAAATTTGAAGTCGAGATAGGTGAAGCATCGCTGCTTGGCGAAAATGATAATCTTGTGCGTGTAATGAGTATCCATAAGAGCAAAGGCCTTGAGTTTCCTGTTGTTATTCTTACAGGAATGGGTAAAAAGATAAATAATAAAGATGCTGCCGGAGATGTTGTAATCGACAGGGAACTTGGAATAGGTACTAATGTTGTGCGTGTTAAAGAAAGAACAAAGAGCCAGACAATTATAAAGAGTGCAGTTTCTAAAAAGATTATCCGTGATAATATAAGCGAAGAGATGAGAATTCTCTATGTTGCGATGACGAGAGCAAGAGAGAAACTGTTTATCACAGGAACTGTAAAAGATGAAGGGAAGGCAGAAGAGACATGGCATAGCAAATCCATATTTCTTGCTGAAAAAGGGATATTTGACTATGCTGATGATGCGTCATGCCAGAATTATTTTGATATGGTAATGCCGCAGGCACTCATGGATGAGAGTGTTAATAATGGAAGATTTTTTGTCACATTTGGTAAACCGCAGGACTTTTTTGATACAAGCGGGGCTTCATATATGGATGACTTTGTGCAGACAGATGATGTCACACAGACAGATGCTGCTGTTGTGGCGGATGAATCGATAGAAAATGATTATGATGAAAACCCACAGGAGGATTTTGAAACACAAAATCAGGAAATTGTGGAACTTCCGGAATATCCGTATGAAAATGATACTGAAAGAAAAGCAAAAGTTACGGTATCCGAACTTAAACAGATGCAGCACGATTCGGATTTTGATGAAAAATCACAGATGCATGAATCTATTGCAGGTATTACGGATACAGAAGAAGATGATGAGCCTGTTCCGTCATTTATGAGTGATGAAGAAGCGGTTCTTAAAGGAAGCAGGAGGGGAAGTGCATATCACAGGATTATGGAATGTATTGATTATGGTAAACTTCCTGATAATGAAGATGAAATGATTGATTCCATAAAAAGTGAAATCGCCGACATGCTTTCAGATGAAAAAATTGACGAATCACAGAAGCAATGCGTAAAAGTGCAGGATATTGCAGCATTTTGTACTTCACAGATAGGAAAACGTGTAAAAAATGCGTCAATGGCGGGCAAAGTCTGGCGTGAGCAGCCTTTTGTGTTCGAGATGACTGATGAAAATGACCAGGCATTTGGACAGCTTATACAGGGCGTAATTGATTTGTATATAGTTGAAAATGATGAGATTACAATAGTCGATTATAAGACAGACAGAGTTTTAAAAGGCAAAAAGGGTGAAGAGGAACTCAGAAGCCGCTACAGTATACAGCTTGATTATTACGCAAAAGCATTAAGTCGTCTTACAGGATTAAATGTAAAAGAAAAAATTATATATTCATTTACGCTTGGATATGCAATAGATGTATGATTTTTAGTTAAATAATTGTTGCCCTGTTGATAATATTGATATATAATACAATATGTATTCGTGCGTAAATCAGTTACATGGAGGAATAGAATCATGGTTAGAACTTATAGTGTTAAGTATAAGAGCAAGAGCAAAATGCTTACAGATGCAGAAAAGGTTGAAGCAGCAAAGAAAGCTATTTTAGATGAAACAGCAGCAAAGTCTGTTGAGATCAAGGATGATGGACAGATTGTAAGTATTGAAGCTGAGGAAGATGAATTCACTGAAGTTATGAATACCGTAGTTAATGTATTCAGAAAAATTGATGATAAGTCAGAGGTTTCATATAAGTTTGCACTTAATATGAACAGATAGTCTTTTTAAGACGGTTGTGAGAAGCCTGTGATGCAGCCGCATCATAGGCTTCTTGCTGATTATTATGATGACAGGTCAAAGCCTGTGTCTGCACGAAAATAATCAAAGTATAGAATGCTTTGTAAAAATATATTTTATTATAAAGATTTATAGTGAGGAAAATTTAATGCCTGATATTAAAAGTGAAATAGAAAAAAGACGTACATTTGCAATCATATCCCACCCGGATGCCGGTAAGACAACACTTACAGAGAAGTTTCTTCTCTATGGTGGTGCTATCAATCTTGCCGGTTCTGTAAAGGGCAAGAAGACGGCAAAACATGCAGTTTCTGACTGGATGGAGATAGAAAAAGAAAGAGGTATTTCTGTAACTTCTTCTGTTCTTCAGTTTAATTATGGCGGATATTGCATTAATATTCTTGATACTCCGGGACATGAGGATTTCTCGGAAGATACTTATCGTACACTTATGGCTGCCGATTCAGCAGTAATGGTTATTGATGCATCAAAGGGTGTTGAGAAACAGACAATTAAGCTTTTCAAGGTATGTGTAATGAGACATATTCCTATTTTTACATTTATTAATAAGATGGATAGAGAGGCTAATGATCCTTTTGAACTTCTTGATGAGATAGAAAGTGTCCTTGGAATAAGCACTTGTCCTGTAAACTGGCCTATAGGATGTGGCAAGGAATTCAAGGGCGTTTATGACCGCAATGAGAGAGAAGTTTCTCTTTTTAAGGCGGCAATGAATGGTCAGAAAGAAGTAGATACTAAGAATATGAGCATAGATGATGCTGCTTTAAAGGATGAAATCGGACAAGCTTTTTTTGATAAGCTGAATGAAGATGTAGAGCTTCTTGATGGTGCAAGTGCAGAATTTGACCTTGAAAAAGTGCAGGCCGGTGATCTTACACCTGTATTTTTTGGTTCAGCACTTACTAATTTCGGTGTTGAGACATTTTTACAGCATTTCCTTAAAATGACAACACCTCCGCTTCCAAGAAATTCTTCTGAGGGAATTATTGACCCGGTAAAGGAAGATTTTTCGGCATTTGTATTCAAAATACAGGCCAATATGAATAAAGCACACCGTGACAGAATTGCTTTTATGAGAATCTGTTCCGGCAAATTTACGGCAGGCATGGAGTCATTCCATGTGCAGGGAGGCAAGAAGATAAGACTTTCACAGCCACAGCAGATGATGGCACAGGAAAGACATATTGTTGAGGAAGCATATGCCGGTGATATTATCGGTGTATTTGACCCAGGCATTTTCTCAATAGGTGATACAATCTGCAATTCCAATAAAAAGTTTGCATTTGAAGGAATTCCGACATTTGCACCTGAACATTTTGCGAGAGTACGCCAGATTGATACAATGAAGCGTAAACAGTTTATAAAAGGTATCAGCCAGATTGCACAGGAAGGTGCAATTCAGATTTTCCAGGAGTTCAATACAGGAATGGAAGAGATTATTGTTGGCGTTGTCGGTGTTCTTCAGTTTGAAGTATTAGAGTACAGATTAAAGAACGAGTACAATGTTGATATTAAGCTTGAACCGCTTCCATATGAGCATATCCGCTGGATTGAAAATCCTGAAGAAATCAATATGTCAAGAATTGTTGGTACTTCAGATATGAAGAAGATTAAAGACCTCAAAGATAACCCGCTTCTCTTGTTTGTAAACAGCTGGAGTGTTAATATGGTATTAGAGCGTAATGAAGGACTTAAACTTTCTGAGTTCGGTAAAAATAATTAGTTTTTATCGTAAGATATATGAATTAAGGTGGTTTAATGAATAAAGATAAAAAGATACTATTTTCATGGAAAAGAATAATTGCGGTATTTATGCTGTTTACAATGCTTGCAGCATCAATTGCCGGAGTGTCGCAGTATTTCGGACCTGTTGCTGTAAGGGCCGAAAATGCAGTCGCCACGGGACATGTGAATTCAGGTGTTTCCGGGCTGCGTGTGCGTACACAGCCTGATACGCAAACAGGACAGATTATAACGGTTGTCGATGATTCTTTTACATTTGACATTTATGAAACAGTATATACAAGCGATACTTATTATTGGTACAAAATAGGCTTTGACTACAATGGTTCATATACTTATGGTTATATAAGTGGTGAATATACTTCAAAAGATAATTCTTATTCGGAAGATATGGATTTTGAAAGCTATCTTAATGAGCAGGGATTTCCGGATTCATATAAGGATGGGCTGCGTCAGCTTCATGCAGATTATCCTAAATGGGTTTTTGTTGCAGATCATGTCGGAAAAGACTGGAATGAAGTTATTGACAATGAGAATGTTATAGGACGAAGCCTTATATATGGCAGTGCAAAGAGTTCATGGAAGTCTGTTGAATCAGGATGTTATAACTGGAATTCGGGCGAGTGGACAGAGATGGACAGCGGTGGCTGGGTTCAGGCTTCAAGAGAACTTATCGAGTACACAATGGATCCTCGGAATTTCCTTTCAAATCCATACATATTTATGTTTGAAAGTCTTGCATATGATTCTTCTTTGCAGAACGAATCCGGTGTAGAGCAGATTATATCAGGAACATTTATGGAAAATTCAGACCATGATTTGAATTTTGAAGGAAATGATTATACATACGCATCAGGACTTATGCTTGCGGGCAGACAGTCAGGTGTTAGTCCTTATCATCTTGCAACACGTATTTTGCAGGAACAGGGAAATACGGGGTACGGTTCATGTATTTCCGGTAATGTTGCAGGATACAGAGGATATTATAATTATTATAATCAGGGAGCTGTAAAGAGCGGAAATATTTCAGCTGTTGTAAATGGCATGATATATGCAAGCCGCTCGGATTCAGATTCGCTTCGTCCGTGGAACACACGAATGAAATCAATTGTCGGCGGTGCAAAGATGATTGGCAGCAGTTACATAAACCGCGGACAGAGCACGATTTATTATGAAAAATTTGATGTCGTTTCATCGTCACCATATTGGCATCAGTATATGACTAATGTTATGGCACCTAGAAGTGAGTCGCAGAAAGCAGCAAATGCTTATTCAGACAGCACAAAATATAATACAGGTCTTGTATTTACAATTCCTGTATACGATAATATGCCGCAGGAGACATGTACAGCACCTGATGGCGACGGAGATCCTGGTAATCTTTTATCAGATATGTATGTTGACGGACATTCAATTACACCGTCATTCAAGAAGTATACTCAGGATTACAGCCTTATCGTTGACAATAATGTTGACAGAATAAATATTAATGCATCTGCAATATCAGGTTCATCATGGATTGACGGAGCAGGTGAACACAGGCTTAATGTCGGTGAAAATAATATAGAAGTTACGGTACATGCAGAAAATGGTTCTGACAGGACATATTATCTTACAGTAGTAAGAAAAGAGCCGTCAGAAAATCCAAATCCTCCATCACCTGATCCGGCACCGGAAAGTCCGTCATTTGATACAGGATATAATCTTGACAGTGACAATATGTATATTTCGGGCGTAAAAGCTGGTGACAATGCAGGAACTGTTCTTGGTAATGTGAGGACACAAAATGCCACAGCTTATATCTGTAACAGAAATGGAGACAGAAAAGGCGATGGCGATATAATTGCAACCGGCGACCGTCTTGTCATAAATGATAATTCAGGTAATGAATATGCTTCTTACACATTTGTTGTCTATGGAGATATCAATGGCGATGGTGAGATTGACCTTATAGATATTGTTAAGATTAAGAGACATATTCTTGAATTATCACAGCTTAAGGGAGAATTCCTGCGTGCTGCGGATATTAACAGGGATGGTGAGATTGACCTTATAGATATCGTTGCTGTAAAGAGGCATATTCTTGGAATGAAAGAGATTACACAGTGATTTTTCTGAGAGATTGGAGAATGTTAATGAATAAGATTAAAAAATATACAAGTCTGGCTGTCGTTATGATTGTTATAATGACACAGCTTCTTGCATTTAACCAGAAAGTTAATGCAGCACCTGCTGTAGGCACAAGTGTCAGTTCAGCAAGCGGAAATGTCGGCGATGTAGTAAGCGTTACAGTAAATATATATGCTGATTTTAAGCTTGGTGCATCAAGAATGTACTTGAGTTATGATGCCGATATGCTTGAATATGTAAGCGGTGCTGATGCCGGTGGTGCAGGAAGCGTCAATTGGCTGGATACAGGTGATAATCCTGTTAGTAAAACTATTAATTTTAAGATTATAGCTTCCGGTTCTTCTTCAGTGAGTGTAATAGGTTCATCTTATGTTGTTGGACTTGATGAATATTCGGATGAAAAGATTCAGGTAACAGGCTCTTCCGGAACTGTTTCAGGAAAGACAGGCGGTAATTCAGGCAATGATGATAATGGTGGCAATTCCGGCAGTGACGATAACGGTGGCAATCAGGGAGAAGATGATAATAACGGCGGTGAAAGCTATTCGTCAGATAATTATCTTTCATCACTTGAAATAAGTCCGGGAAGTCTTTCTCCGGCATTTTCAGTCGGAAGAACATCTTATTCGGTTTCAGTCGCAGATGATGTTACTAAGCTTATTGTAAGTGCCGATACAAGAGATGGTAATGCCAATGTGAGAATTTCAGATACAAGTCTTTCAGCCGGTCAAAATACGATTTACATAACCGTTACAGCCGAGAATGGCGATGAGAGAACTTATACATTGAATGTAACAAGAGGTGGGACCCAGGAGTCATCATCTGATTCGGAAAACAGCTCAAATCAGCAGAATGAACCACAATATACAAAAGTGACAATGAACGGAACGGATTTCGTTATTTCTGATGATTTTGGTGCATATCCACTTCCTGATGGATTTGAAGAGACAGAGATTGATTATAACGGAACAAAAGTTAAGGCGGCTAAAGGTTATGCTGGAAAAGTTACTATAATGTATCTTGATGCTGTGCTTTCTCCTGAGAAATCAGGATATTACATTTATGACAGCGTCACAAAGACATTTTCAAAATATATCCAGATTGCACAGCCTTCAATATCATATGTGATATTAAATATCACATCTTCAATGGAAATACCGGCAGGATATAAACTTAGTGAAGAACAGATAAACGGTATGGATGTGATAGTGCTTAAAGGAAGCAGTGACCAATACTGCCTGTTTTACGGAGTGAGCAGTGACGGTGTGACAGGCTGGTATTGTTATGATTATAAATATCAGACAATCCAGAGATTTTTTGCACTTCCGGATTCTGTAAAAACTGTTGCCGGTGTATCTGAAAATGTGTCAGGCGGCACGTTATTATCAGGTACTTTTATCTGGAAGATTATAAGTGCGGTATGTGCTGTTGCTGCAGTGGCGGCTGTAATCTGTGCAGGTGTATTTGCTTCCAAATCATCTAAAAATAAAAAAATTGCAAGAGAGCTTGTCGGAAACCAGTTTGATGAAGATGAATTTGATGATGAAAATGAACTTGAAGATGATGAAGATGATGAAGATGATGAAGATATGCCTGATTCTGACAATGACAGCATTGTCATAGATGACGATACTGTTGAGACGCTGGATATTACAGAGGTTATGGATTCGGATGATGATAAATAACTGACATAATAAGTTTAACGATTTTACTTGAAATAATTTAATAAATGAAGTAATATTATATTATTAAAAATCTTGAAACTAAAACTAAGGAGATTCACGTTATGTTTGGACAATTATTTGGAAAATACCTTGTAAAAGAAAATATTCTGGATGAAGAGACACTCAATAAGATTTTAAGTGCACAGTTACAGATAAGAGTTAAGCTCGGAGTTATAGCTGTTGCTGACAAGCTTCTTACAACTGAGCAGGCAGATGAGATTAACAGAATCCAGCAGCAGGAAGATAAGAGATTTGGTGACATTGCTATCGAAAAAGGATGGCTTACAGATGCACAGATATCTGAACTTCTTGAAAAACAGGGTAATCCATATATGCAGTTTTTACAGGTCCTTGTTGAAAACAGCAGCATTAAGATATCTAAGATTGATGGATATATTGATGATTTCCAGAAAGAACTTGGACTTAATGATGAACAGATGGCTGCACTTAAAAAAGATGATGTTGATGGCGTTGTAGGTGCATTTACAAAGGATGCACAGGGTTATGCGGCTAAGATTGCAAGCCTTGTATTAAGAAATATAACAAGATTTGTAAGTAATAATTATTACATTGATAATATGAAAAAGATTGACCACCTTGATTACAGATGTATGGCAGCCCAGAAGAGCGAAGGTGCACATGATTTCTGCATTGGTTTTGCGATGAAAGATATCAATGAAACATTTATTAAGGTTGCAGAAGGATATACAGGTGAGCAGTTTAATATGACAGGTGTTGAAGTAAGCGATGCAGTCGGAGAATTTGTCAACTGTATAAGTGGTCTTTTTGCTACAGCAATGGCAAAGGATGGCATGGAATTAGAGATTCTGCCACAGGTTGCATATGAGAATCAGGTTGCCAAGGGTGAAGCATATGTTATGCCTATATTTATTGATGGTGAGGAGCTTGATTTGTATGTTGCAATTGACAGCAATGCACAGCCGGGCAGCATGCCTATCATTGGAAAGATGAGGGTAAACCAGACGCAGTCAGATATAAAAGATGCAAAGGGCACTGTAGTTATTGTTGATGACTCAGGTATGTCAAGAAAGATGCTTAGAAATATTCTTGAAGAGGCAGGATTTGCAGTTGTTGGCGAAGCTTCTGACGGAATAGAAGGTGTTCTTGCATACAAGCAGTTCAGTCCGGATGTAATTACACTTGATATTACAATGCCTAATATGGATGGTACGGAAGCATTAAAGCAGATAAAAGATTATGATGAAGATGCAAAGGCTGTTATGATTACAGCAGCCGGCCAGCAGAATAAAGTCATAGAAGCATTAAAGATTGGTGCAGAGAAGTTTATAACAAAGCCTTTTGATAAAGAAGAAGTTGTTAAAGCGGTTACAGAACTTGCAGCAGAATAATAATAAATAACAATGAGCTGTTCGCTTGTATCATTAAGATTTGGCGTGACAGCTCTATTATTTTGTGCATAATATTATGTATGAATGACAGATATATTAATGATTTATGAAAAATATAAAAGCAATACAATAAAGATGATATATTCGTATGAAGAATTAAAAGAGAATTTATAAATTACAAAAAATTACAAAAAAAATAAAAAAAGTGTTGACAGATGTCACATATAATGATATTATTACTAAGCGTTGTGAGTGCAACGGCAAAACATAATAAGCAGTCGTGGCGGAATTGGCATACGCGCTAGACTAAGGATCTAGTCCATATTGCTTGGGTGCGGGTTCAAGTCCCGCCGACTGCACTGAGTAAGAACGGTAGAGCATTTTGCTTTACCGTTCTTTTCATATATACAAATAATAATGTGCATATAATAATCCGGTATAAAAACATTTTTTAAAAAATAGTAGACAAAACACAAATTATAGTGTAATATATCATTTGTTGTTACGAAACAGCTTAAACAAAGGTTTTGCTGTGAAACAATTTAATGAGCAGTCGTGGCGGAATTGGCATACGCGCTAGACTAAGGATCTAGTCCATATTGCTTGGGTGCGGGTTCAAGTCCCGCCGACTGCACTACTGTAAGAAGCGGTGAAGCATTTTGCTTTGCCGCTTTTTTATTTTGCAGGTGGCTGGCCGGAATTCATGAGAGCATGGTAAAACTGGTGAATGCCGCGAATTAAAAAGGAGGCTATATGAAGAAAGTTTTAACGATTGCCGGAAGTGATTGCAGCGGCGGTGCCGGAATACAGGCTGACTTAAAGACTATGATGGCACATAAAGTCTATGGGATGAGTGCCATTACGTCACTCACAGCACAAAATACTACAGGTGTATATGGAATAAGTGATGTGACACCTGATTTTCTTGCAAATGAGCTTGAATGTATATTTGATGATATATTTCCTGATGCAGTAAAAATTGGAATGGTATCCAATTCAGAACTTATAAGGACTATTGCCGATAAATTAAAAAAATACAAACCGAAAAATATCGTTTTGGATCCGGTTATGGTTTCAACAAGCGGATCAAGGCTTTTGGAAGAAGAGGCTAGTGCATCATTGATTAACATTCTTATGCCGCTTGCAGATATAATTACGCCAAATATACCTGAGGCTGAGGTTTTATCCTCAATGAAGATAAGCAAGTCAGAAGATATGGTGGAAGCTGCTAAAGTTATAAGCGATAAGCTTGATGGCAGGACAGCGGTGCTGGTAAAAGGCGGGCATGATCTTAATACGGCGAATGATCTGCTTTATTGTGACGAAAGAGCAGTCTGGTTTGAGGGTGAGAGAATAAATAATGATAATACTCATGGAACAGGCTGCACATTATCGTCTGCGATAGCATGTAATCTTGCAATGGAAAATGATATGGCATCTGCTGTAGAAAATGCAAAGAAATATATATCAGGTGCTTTAAAGGACGGACTTAATCTTGGAAAAGGCAGCGGACCTTTAAATCATGCTTTCTGGCTTGATATCAACAGATAATAAAAAACAGAGGAAAATAATATGGATAGTTTTATATACAGCATTAATTCAACTGTTCCGATATTTCTTGTCATGATACTTGGATGGGTTATAAAACGGCTTGGTATAATTGATGACAATTTTGCTTCTAAAGCAAATAAATATGTATTTAAGGTGGCACTACCGGTGCTTTTATTCCGTGATTTGTCAGCTACAGATTTTAAAAGCCAGTTTGATGCAAAGTTTGTGATTTACTGTATGGTGGTTACAATTCTTATGTTTTCAATAATATGGATTTTAACAGAGATTTTTATGAAAGATGAATCTATGAAGGGGGCATTTGTTCAGGCATCATTTCGAAGCAGTGCGGCAATTCTTGGCATGGCTTTCATACAGAGCATGTATTCAAGCACAGGAATGGCACCTCTTATGATTGTTGCTGCCGTGCCGCTGTTTAATATATTTTCTGTTATTGTTCTTACATTTAAAGCAGTATCTGAGAATGCAGATGGCAAAGCAGCTGAAAAAGATAGTGCATCAAATATAAAGAAAGCATGTATTAATATAGCTAGAAATCCGATTATTATCGGTATTGTACTTGGATTTCTTGCGTCGGTTGCAGGGCTTAAACAGCCGGTTATCATGCAGAAGACGATTCAGTCGGTTGCCCAGACAGCGACCCCGGTTGCTTTAATATGTATCGGTGCCGGATTTGAGGGCAGCAAGGCTATAAAGAAGATAAAACCTACGCTTACAGCAACATTTATCAAATTGGTAGGGATAGCGGCCATAGCTATACCGGTGGCAGTTATGATGGGATTCAGAAATCAGGAACTTGTCGCAATTCTTATAATGACTGCCTCTCCATCAACAGTAACGTGTTATATAATGGCAAAGAATATGGATAATGACGGTGTTCTTTCTTCAAGCATTATTGTTCTTACAACACTTCTTTCAAGCATAACATTAACAGGGTGGATTTTTGTGCTTAGGAGTTTGGGCTTGATTTAGAGAGACGGACATGTTATAATTATCGATAGTTTAAAAACAGAAGGAGGAATTGTCGTGAAGCATATTAAGACAATCAGCAATCGTGTATTAAAAGATACAATGAAGCATGGCGGATGTGGCGAGTGTCAGACATCATGCCAGTCAGCATGTAAGACATCATGTACAGTCGGCAACCAGAGCTGTGAGAATAAGAATAACTAAGTAACAGTTGTTGTGTTACAGCAGTAATCAGTAGAAAAGGAGAGCGTGTTAAGCATTTTCGACACGCTCTTATTTTCTTTAAAAAAGATTTGGACAGGAACGGAGAACAAATGGTACACCAGTATAAAAATAACGGATATAATATTGTTCTTGATGTAAACAGTGGTTCGGTTCATGTTGTAGATGATATGGTATACGATATTATTGAACAGTATGAGAACCATTCATTGGATGAAATCATAGAACTTCTGGAGAATAAGTATCCTGAAAGTGATGTGCGTGAAGCATATAATGAGATAGAGCAGTTAAAAGAAGATGGACAGCTCTTTACAGAAGATATTTATGAACCATATATAGATTCATTTAAGGACAGGCCTACAGTTGTAAAGGCATTATGCCTGCACATTGCACATGACTGCAATCTTGCCTGTAAGTATTGTTTTGCCGAAGAGGGAGAATATCATGGAAGAAGAGCTATGATGAGCTTTGAAGTCGGCAAGAAAGCACTTGACTTTTTAGTTGCTAATTCGGGTTCAAGACGCAATCTTGAAGTTGATTTCTTTGGCGGCGAGCCTACAATGAACTTTGAGGTTGTAAAGCAGCTTGTAGAGTATGGAAGAAGTCTTGAAGAGGCTAATAATAAAAAGTTCAGATTTACACTTACAACTAATGGAATTCTTCTTGATGATGATATTCTTGAATTTGCCAATAAAGAGATGGGAAATATTGTTTTAAGTATTGACGGACGTAAGGAAATCAATGATTTAATGCGTCCTACAAGAAACGGACATGGCAGTTCATATGATATTATAATGCCTAAGTTTAAGAAGGTAGCAGAGAGCAGAAATCAGAATAATTATTATGTAAGAGGTACATTTACACATAATAATCTTGATTTTGCAAATGATGTTCTTCATCTTGCTGATGAAGGATTTGAACAGATTTCGGTGGAGCCTGTTGTAGCACAGCCTACAGATGATTATGCAATAAGACCGGAAGATGTACCTTTTATATGTGAACAGTACGATTTACTTGCAAAAGAGCTTGTAAAGCGTAAAAAGGCCGGTAACGGATTTAACTTTTTCCATTTTATGATAGACTTAAACGGCGGACCATGTGTTGCAAAAAGACTTTCAGGATGTGGTTCAGGATGCGAATATCTTGCGGTGACTCCATGGGGCGATTTTTATCCATGTCATCAGTTTGTAGGAAATGAAGATTTCCTTATGGGTAATGTGGATGATGGTATTACCAGAACAGATATACGCGATAAGTTTAAGAATAGTAATGTTTATTCTAAGGAAAAGTGTAAGAATTGTTTCGCTAAGTTTTATTGCAGTGGTGGGTGTGCTGCAAATTCTTACAATTTCCATGGGAATATTAACGATGCATATGACATCGGCTGTGACTTACAGAGAAAAAGAATTGAGTGTGCTATTATGATTAAAGCAGCACTCGCAAATGACTAAAAAAGAAGGGAGTTTTACTAAAAAAATGAAGTACAGCAAAGCTAAAAAAATAGTGTATTCAATTGTGATACTCGCTATGATTATCGGCTTTACACTGATTTCTGTTTTCGGTATTGACGAAAATGGTTCAGGAAGTGCCAAAGATATTAATCTTGGACTTGACCTTGCCGGTGGTGTAAGTATTACTTATGAAATACAGGAGGACAATCCAAGCAGTCAGGATATCAAAGATACAATCGCAAAGCTTGAAAAACGTGTGGAGGGCAAGAGTACAGAATCACAGGTTTACGAAGCAGGCGACAAGAGAATAACAGTTGAGATTCCTGGTGTTACAGATGCTAATGCAATTCTTGAAGAGCTCGGTACACCTGGTTCTTTGGAATTTCTTGACAGTACAGGATATACAGCATGGTCAAAGGGAGAGGAATATACGCCACTCCTTACAGGTTCTGATGTAAAGGGAGCACAGGCTTATACAGATACAAGCTCATCATCATCAACATCATTTGGTGTTCAGCTTACATTTACTGATGATGGAGCAGCAAAGTTTGAGCAGGCAACAAGAGATAACCTTAATAAGATTATCTATATTGTTTATGATGGACAGGTAATAAGCTATCCGACAGTTGAGTCTGTAATTTCAGGCGGAACAGCTTCTATTACAAATATGGAATCATTTGAATCAGCTGATAATCTTGCAGTATTCATAAGAATAGGTTCAATTCCTCTTACACTTAACGAGGTAAGTTCTAATGTAGTTGCTGCACAGCTCGGACATAATGCAATCCGTACAAGTGTTATTGCAGCTGCAATCGGTCTTATTGTACTTTGCATTTTTATGATTGTTTCGTATAGAATTCCTGGTGTTGTTGCAACACTTGCATTATGGATTTACACAGCACTTGTACTTGTACTCGTAAGCGTATATGATATAACCCTTACACTTCCGGGTCTTGCAGGTATTATTCTTGGTATAGGTATGGCTGTGGATGCCAACGTAGTTATCTATTCAAGAATACGTGAGGAAATCGGCGCAGGAAGAAGCGTTGAGGCAGCTATTCAGGCAGGTTATTCAAAAGCTACATCAGCAATTGTTGATGGTAATATAACAACTCTTATTGCAGCAGTAGTTCTCTACATATTTGGTACAGGACCTATCAAGGGATTTGCCATGACACTTGCTCTTGGTATTGTTGTATCAATGTTTACAGCACTTGTAATCACAAGAGTAATCATGAAGCTTTTCTACAACTTTGGTATTACAGATGTAAAATGGTACGGAAGAACTATTCATACTAAGAAGTTTAATTTCCTTGGCATCAGAAAATGGTGTTTTATCGGTTCGGCAGTAGTTATTCTTGCTGGTTTTATCGGTATGGCAGGATTTAAGGCATCAGGAAACAGAGCTCTTAATTACAGTCTTGAATTCGTAGGTGGTACAACAACTACTTACACATTCCAGCAGGAATATTCACAGGAACAGATTGAAAATGAAATTATTCCTGTAATCAGACAGGCCGCCGGTATTACAGAAGTACAGCAGCAGAAAGTTAAAGACAGCACAAAAGTAACATTTAAGACAACAGATCTCACACTTGACCAGAGAGAAGCAGCGGAAGAAGCTGTAAAAGCTAAGTTCCCTATTCAGGATGGAACAATTGTTGAATCAGATACAATCGGTTCTTCAGTTAGTGCTACAATGAAGCAGAGTGCATTTATTTCAGTTATTATTGCAACAATCTGCATGCTTATTTATATCTTTATCAGATTCAGGGATATCAAATTTGCACTTGCTGCAGTTATCGCACTTGTTCATGACTGTCTTGTTGTACTTGCATTCTATGCCCTTGCAAGAGTTCAGGTAGGTACAACATTTATTGCATGTATGCTTACTATTGTTGGTTATTCAATCAACAGTACAATTGTCATTTTCGACAGAATCAGAGAAGGCTTAAAGAATGCTAACAGAAAGACTAATATTGCTGAGCTTGTAAATGAAGCAATTGGTAATACATTTACAAGAACATTCAATTCATCTCTTACAACATTTATCATGCTTCTTTCATTATTTATTTTTGGCGTGACATCAGTAAGAGAATTTGCACTTCCACTTATGGTTGGTGTAATTGCCGGTGCATATTCATCAGTATGTATTACAAGTGCATTATGGTATGTTCTTGGCGGTAAGAAAATCGGAGCACAGGCTGAGGAAGCAGCAAAGGAAGAAAAGAAGAAAAAAGCTGCTATTGGCGAAGATGGCTCACAGGTTTAAAAAGTATATTCAATTGGAATATTGAGTGATTATTGAAAGGGGGGAGCTTGCTCTCCCTTTTCTTTTATGGAGAAAAATTATGAGTAAATGGATGGTTTATGCCAAAAAGGCTGACTTTAAAGCAATTGCGGCCAGATATGGAATTGACCAGGTTATAGCTAGAATTATAAGAAACCGTGATGTATGCACGAATGAAGAGATTGATATGTATCTTGGCGGAGATATATCAAGTATGCATGATGCACATTTATTAAAGGATGCAGACAAAGCGGCGGATATTATTATTGATAAAATAAATCATAGAAAACATATAAGAATAGTTGGAGATTATGATATTGACGGCGTATGCTCTGTTACGATATTATTAAAGGGTCTTAAAAAAGCAGGAGCAGATGTAGATTACACAGTGCCTGACAGAATAGCTGACGGATATGGAATTAATGAAAATATTATTAATCATGCCATTGAAGATGGTATAGATACAATTGTGACATGTGACAATGGAATTGCAGCAATACCACAGATAAATTATGCTAAAGACAATAACATGACAGTAATTGTAACAGACCATCACGATATACCTTTTAAGGAAGAAAATGGAGAAAAAGTATTTCTGGAATCTGATGCAGATGCGATAGTTAATCCAAAACAGAAAGAGTGTAAGTATCCTTTTAAAATGCTTTGTGGTGCAACAGTTGCATACAAACTCATAGAGATTATTTATGAGCGTCTTAATCTAAATCCGGAAGACTTAAATGAATACAGGCAGCTCGCAGCTATTGCCACAATCGGAGATGTGGTTGACCTTGAAGATGAAAACAGGGTTCTTGTAAAATTTGGACTGTCAACACTGAAAAATACGAAAAATACAGGAATACGTGCTTTGGTAGATGCATGTCAGATTGATATAGCCTCTCTTTCATCATATCATATTGGTTTCGTTATAGGCCCATGTCTTAATGCTGGCGGACGTCTTGAAACAGCAAGGCATGCGGTAAGTCTTCTTTTGGAAGAAAATCCAGGCGAAGCCAGAGCCAAGGCAGAAAAGTTACGTTCACTTAATGAAGAACGTAAGGATATGACAGAAAAAGAAGCTGCAAAAGCTATTGATATGGTGGAAAATACGGAACTTATCAATGATAATGTTTTAGTTGTGTATCTTCCGGAGTGTCATGAGAGTGTTGCCGGAATAATCGCCGGAAGAGTGAAAGAATATTTTTACAGACCGACGTTTGTTATAACTGATGCATCTGAGGGAGCAAAAGGTTCAGGCCGTTCCATAGAGGGCTACAACATGTTTGAGGAGATAACAAGATGTGGTTATCTTTTAAATAAATTCGGAGGTCATCCGATGGCGGCAGGAATATCACTTGACAAAGAAAATATTGATGAATTCAGGTGGCAGCTTAATCATAACCAGAAGCTTACAAAGGAGCAGCTTACACCTGTTACATGGATAGATGTTCCAATGCCTCTGGGTTATGCAGGATTTCCGCTTATTGAGCAGTTAAAGCTTTTGGAACCATTTGGCAAAGGAAATGAAAAACCTGTATTTGCAGATAAGAATCTTAGGGTAAGACAGGCTTCAATAATAGGGAAAAACAGGAATGTTTTAAAAATGGTGCTGGAAGATGCAAATGCATATTCGTATGATGCTATAATGTTTCGTGCTGACAGCATGAATGTTCCAAAGAGGGAGCAGAATATTTCAATTGTTTATTATCCATCCATCAATGAATTTAATGGGAAAAAGACTATTCAGTTTGTTGTTACGGAGTGGAAATAAAATAGGAAAGTTGAAAAGGAGAAAGAGAAAATGAAAAAGAAACTCATGGCATTGATTTTATGTATGGTAATTGCACTTGGGCTTACTGCGTGCCGGATGCCTTCTGGCGGTAAAAGAGATGCAGACAACAGTGATGTGACACAATCACAGACACAGAGCTATGAAGCAAAAGATATTACAGTTGCTGCCTTGAAGGGACCTACAGCGATTGGAATGGTTAAGCTTATGGAAGATTCAAAAGAAAAAAAGACAGCCAATAATTATGATTTTAAGATTGCCGCATCTGCTGACGAATTCAGTTCGCTTCTGATAAAAGGAGATGTGCAGATAGCAGCATTGCCTTGTAATGCGGCTGCAACACTTTACAACAAAAGCAATGGCAAAATCAAGGTGCTTGGCATAAATACACTCGGTGTGCTTTATATCGTCGAAAAAGGAAACACGGTGCAGAATGTAGCTGATTTAAAAGGAAAAACAATTTATACAACAGGAAAAGGCACAACACCAGAGTATACACTTAAATATCTTTTGAAAAAGGCAGGGCTTGATGCTGAAAAAGATGTGAAGATTGAATTTAAGTCAGAGGCTTCAGAGGCAGCAGCAATGCTTGCTTCATCAGATTCAGGTGCAGTTGCAATGCTTCCGCAGCCATATGTTACAACTGTTATGGCGGCAAACAGCGATGTAAGAATTGCACTTGATGTAACAAAAGAATGGGAAAATCTTTCAACAGACGGAAGCACTGTTGTTACCGGAGTTATAGCTGTTAATGCAGATTATTATGAAAAGAATAAAGCAGCAGTTGCCAAATTTATGGAAGAGTATGAAAATTCAGTTGATTTTGTAAATTCAAATGTTGATACAGCAGCAGAATATGTTGAGGAATTTGGTATATTTAAAGCGGCAGTTGCCAAGAAAGCAATTCCATATTGTAATATCACATTTATCAAGTCAAATGAAATGAAAACACGCATAAATCAGTATCTTACAATACTTTATGAGTCAAACCCTTCATCAGTGGGCGGCAGTATGCCGGATGACAATTTTTATGCGGAATAAATAGATTGTTTTCAGTCGGAATAAACAGATTAAATAAAAGCCGGTATCAGACAAAAGATGAAAATCGATAATGTCTGATACCGGTTTTTTATAATGCACTAAAGAAGTGATTTATGTTATTTTAAGAAGAATGTCTGTTAATGAATTCGGTTCTGTATTTTGAATACATGATTTTCTGGCTGTTATAGAGACTATAATAACCTGAGAGCAGATAGCTTAAAGCAATACATAAAAGGCAGTATTTCAGACTTTCGCTGCCAAACATCTCTATTGAGAGAAGCAGAGATGTGAGAGGGTTACGCCGCAGAATACCGCAACCATGCCGCATGCAGCACATATGCCTGTAGGAAGTCCGAATATCGGAGCGAGGAAGCTTCCAAGTGTAGCACCGACAAAAAGTGTAGGAACAATTTCGCCGCCTTTAAATCCGCCGCCAAGAGTGACAGCTGTAAAGATCATTTTCAAAAGGAATACATACCATGCACTCTGTTCGACAAAGCTGCGTGCAATTATGTCTGTACCGGCACCAAGATAATCAGTAGTGCCAAATAAAAATCTCATAATAATAACCAACACGGCTGCAACTATGATACGAACGTACTGGTTTTCAAAATGAGCAGTGAAAAAATGTGAGGTTTTGTGCAAAACAACACATAAAAGTATGCTTGCTACTGCAAAGATGAGTGACAGGATGAAAAATTTTATACCATTAGGAATACCAAACTGAGGGATTTCTTCTACAGTAAAACGTGTGGCGGCAAGGCCTGACATTGAGGAAATGCTGCTTGCTATAAGTGCAGCAACAGTACATGGAACGAGTGCTGCATAATACATTATGCCGACGCTGATAACTTCCATTGAAAAAACAGCTGCGGCTACAGGAGTTCCGAAAAGTGCAGAGAAGCATGCACTCATTCCGCACATTATCATTATTCGAGTGTCTTTGTCATCAAAGTTAAATAGCTTTGCAAAAGCGTTGCCTAAAGAACCGCCGACCTGAAGTGCTGCACCTTCTCGTCCTGCTGAACCACCGCAAAGGTGAGTAAGGATTGTCGATACAATAATTAAAGGTGTCATTTTTAACGGAACTTCTTCGTTGGATTGAATAGCTGTTATAACAAGGTTTGTGCCTTTGCTGCTTTTACATCCGGAAAGACGGTATATAAAAACTATGATAATACCTGATATGGGAAGCAAAAACAGTATCCATGGATGTGCAATTCTTATTTCGGCGGCAAAGTCGAGGAGTGAATGGAAAAAAGCTCCTATAAGACCGATTACAATACCTGATGCAATTGAGCATAACATCCACTTTATGAGAGTAAGGATGGCAAGACGCAGTCTCTGCAAAGTTGTTTTAATATACTCTTTATCAATAAAAGGTTTCATTTTACTCTCCGTTTCCAGTATTAATATGGCTTACATCAAGCATGCTCATATTACTGTTATGATACATTTTGTTCATTGTTACGTCTTCTTTAAACCATGCCGGTGGATTGTAGCTTTCGGCTTCTTCAACAGAATCAAATTCAACTTCGGCAAGGATTGTTCCGCTAAAAACACCTTCAAATATATCAAGCTCAATAGTGTGTCCGCTGTTATCAGGAATTTCATAGCGTTTTTTCGTTATTATATTGCCATCAGCCTTTTTGATAAGATGTTCATATGATTCTTTTGTGAGAGGAAGATTATATTCTTCTCTTGCGAGTAAACCTTTTCCCTTGTATGTAAGATAATATTCGTCGTTGTCCATTCTGACGCGTACAACAGGAGAGGTTGAAAGATAACCCTGCTCGATTTTACGGTATTTGTATTGTGGCAGATTGTCAGGAAGTTCCGATACAAGATATTTTTTTTCGATTTCCATTGCAGATATTCTCCATTTTATATTTATTAAATGGCAAAGTGGCGGACTTTGCCTGTATGCTGCAAAAATAAAAGACCATGCTGGGAGAGCATATTAGAAAATGCAAACACATCATGGTCTTAAATCTTGCTTATTATAGATTATACTATATGATTAAGCGTTTACAGAATCCTTTAAAGCCTTACCAGCCTTAAACTTAGGAGCCTTGCATGCAGCAATCTTAATCTCAGCACCTGTCTGTGGATTCTTGCCTGTTCTTGCTGCTCTGTCAGAAGTCTCAAATGTACCAAAACCTACGAGCTGTACTTTTGAGCCATTCTTTAATTCATCTGTCACGGCCTCAATAAAAGCGTTTAATGCCTTTTCAGCATCCTTCTTTGATAATTCAGATTTTTCTGCGATAGCAGATACTAATTCTGTTTTGTTCATTATAGGAACATCCTCCTTAGATAAAAATATATTATACTTCTTTATACTCCATAAGGACTTATTTGTCAATAAGTTCTTCGGATAGCTCTTCCCATTTTTCGTACAATTCATCAAGCATTTCCGAGAGAGAAGTGCGTTCATTGTGAAGTTCGACAAGTTTTGCTGTGTCGCTTGCAATATCAGGATTGTTATATTCTTCATCAATTGCACTGATGCGTTCTTCAGTCTGGCTGATTTTGTCTTCCGTGCGTTTCAGCTCATTTTT
>ERZ791887.921-NODE-921-length-23028-cov-4.308797_pt1 | contig 23028 bp, 12 predicted proteins | sample MGYA00510157_ERZ791887 | MGnify/ENA primary metagenome ERZ791887 (study PRJEB30046, sample SAMN00792112) | human gut metagenome | study: EMG produced TPA metagenomics assembly of the A metagenome-wide association study of gut microbiota in type 2... | reverse complement strand
CCCCTCTGCGAGGGGGCTCCGCCCGCAGGCGGTGGGGGAGAGAACCTTGCGGCAAACCGAAATATTTCGGTTTGTGGCAAGGTTCTCTCCCTCCGGCCCTGCGGGGCCACCTCCCTCGCAGAGGGAGGCAAGGAGCATCACAAAAACGCGCAGTACCATTCCAAAACGGGCCCGCCAAACAGCATCGCGATCACGATGCCCGCACACAGAAACGGGCCGAAGGCGAAGTGGTCCTTCTTCCCTGCCTTTTTGGCGGCCAGGAGGTATATGCCGTACATACCGCCAAAAACAATGCCGAAAAACATCGCCAGCAGCGTATTCTGCCAGCCCAGGAACAGCCCGGCGGCTGCCATCAGCTTGATGTCGCCGCCGCCGAACGCGCCGTCGATGACAAGGCAGAGCAGAAACATCGGCACACTGACGCAGAGCGCACCGATGATGTGCGGCAGCCAGTCGGCAGGGGAGAGCAGCACGCTCACCGCGCCGCAGACCGCCAGCGCCAGATTCAGCCGGTCCGGGATGGTCTGCGTCTCGGCATCAATGAGCGAAACGCTCAGCAAGATCCCGCAGACCGCCAGCGCCAGCAGCGCGGCCCAGCTCATGCCGAACAGCCCGCCCGGCAGGGCGTAGGCAGCGCCGTACCGCCAAGTGCAGCCCAGCGCCAGCACGCCGCCCAGAAGCTCCACCAGCAGGTACCGCGCCGGAATGTGCGCACCGCAGTGGCGGCACCGCCCGCGCAAGAATAACCAGCTGAACACAGGTACTAAGTCCGGCGCACCCAGCGTGTGGCCGCACTGCGGGCATACGCTGCGGCCCTTCAGCGGGTCCATGCCCCGCGGCAGCCGCCACGCGACGACGTTCATAAAGCTGAACAGCGCCGCGCCCAGCAGAAAACGAATGAGTCCCAGCAGAAGCTCAAGCAGCAGCATGGCCCACCCCCGCGCCGTATTGCAGCCGGTCCTCCGCGCGGAAAACGCGGTAACCGCCGTCGGCATCATAGATGGCGTACATGCCGTTCTCCTGATACAGGAGCCGCTGCACGGTGTAGCCGTTCGGGTCGATCTGCAAAAGCGTCACCGTGCCGGGCAGTGAGCCCAGCGTGCGGATTTCCTCGGCGATGCCGTCCGCAAAGCCGTCCGCGCTTGTCTGGTCGGCGAACGTCTGCCCGGCGGAGTAACACTGGGCAGACACGGCACTGGCAGCCAGCCGCGCAGCCTTGACCTGAGCCAGGGCCTCCCGCGCACGGGCCTGATAGCGCAGCTCCGCCGCGCCGGTCACAATAGTATACAGGACAGCGCCCAGCGCCAGCAGTACGGCGAGCTTTTCCGCAAACGCAGCTTTGGCCCAGCGTTCCCCGGTATGGCGCAGCCATGCGCCCAGTCGTGCTGCCAGCATTGTTACACATCCTCTACCATATAATAACGCACTATTTAGTATAGCGTGCCGGGTCTGTATTTGCAAGAAATTTCGCGAAAAAAACTCTGTTTTTTGTTCAAAGCTAACGGAAATTATGGCGAAATCGTGCACAACTTGCCGCTGACCCACTATATTTGGTGTAAATTTGCTGAAATCTCGCGGAGTTTCTTGCGAAAACGTCACATTCCGAGTATAATGGCAATATATATAATCTGATATTGTGTCTAATTGTAACCTTTCACCGGAGAAACGACGGGAGCATCTATGGTGCAGTACAATAAAAATATAAAAAACAAAAAGAAAGGCTTTACGCTGGTGGAGCTGATGGTCGTTCTGGCTATCACGGCCATTCTGGCGGCGCTGGTCGGCGGGCTGATCGCCTACACGCGGCTGGCCCGGTTTGAAAAGAACGAGGCCAACGCCCGCACGCTGTTCCAGACGGCGCAGATCTCCCTGACCCGGATGGAGACGGCGGGGGAGCTGGATGCGTTCCGCCGGCAGGTCATGGAGGAGGGCGACAGGGGCGACCACTTCCAGAACGACGTCACTGTGACCGACGCGGGCGGCAATACCCTTGTGAGCCGCACCAAGACCGAACTGAACCAGAACGTGGCCGCGCTCTACTATGACCGCACGGGCGCTGCCGCGGGCAACCATAACGCGCTGGTGGAGCGGCTGCTGGGCGATTACATCTACGACGCCTCGCTGCTGAATGCCTCGATCTGCGTCGAGATCGACGTACAGAGCGGGCAGGTCTACTCGGTCTTTTACGATACCAAATCCGATAAGCTACGCTTCAATCAGGACGGTGCTACGAATATTTATGACCGCAGCTATGACCACCGCCGCAATGACAGCCTTGTCGGCTACTACTCTGCCGAGGACCGCGCCAACGTTGTGCAGCTGGTGCAGACGAAGCTGAAGGTCAAGAATCCCCGCCTGACGAACGGCGAGACGCTGACCCTGAGCTGGAGCGGCAACTCCAGCCTCGGCGATCTGGACACCTCCTACACGGCCACGGCCTACGATGCCAAGGATACCGGCAAGACGAAGCCGCTGTTTACCATCACGATCAAGCGCGACACCGCGGGTGCGGCGGATGATAACAAGCAGGTCATCACCAAGATGCCTGTCACGATTTATACGTATGATAATGCGGGCCAACGGACGGAAACCAAGAAAGAACTCTACTTCCCGTTAAGCTACAACAAGGGCAGCTTTGTGCTGACGCTGGACGCCATGGCGGACGCGGCGCTGCTGCGTGCGTGTGAGAACGACGAGGTTGCCGCCACGAGCCTGTACAGCATCACCCGCCTGCTGAACGACCCGAAGGACATCTACATTGCCATGCGCGCCGAGCCGCGGGAGAACTACAGCGATACCTACACAGCCAGCAAAGAGGAAACGACGAACGAGGAAAACACCCTGCTGGCCAAGGGCGGCACGGCGGTCACGGCTGACCTGAAATATTTCCGCCATCTGTACAATCTGCGCTGGTCTGCCGATTGGAAGATTGACGACAAGGGCACCTACACGCTGACCCCCCAGGCCAGCAACAGCATCGGCCTGAACTGGACGGGCGGCGGCGTCACGGTCTACTGCGCGTCGGGTGAGCGGTACCCGGCGGCCAAGGTGCCGTCCCTCAATGACCCTGTCGCATGGCCGACGATCCCGGAGCTGGGTGAAAAAATCGAACTTACGAGCAAAACAACGGTCCTTGCAACCAAGACGACCCGTGTGCCCATCCTCAATCTGCAATTGAGCAGCAAGTCCGTTGCAAAAACCGGCAGGGCAGGGAAGGACGAGCTGGCCGACCACTATGTCGGCCTTATCGGCGAGAACAAGGGCGAAATTTCTTACATCACACTGCGCGACCCGGACATTCAGGTCAACGTCAAGACCGAGACCGTCGCCGCCGATGCGCTGCCGAAGGCAGACCAGCTCAAGCTGACCGCGACCAAATTCGTCACGGCGCTGGCGAAGGACGACGAGAACTGGCGCGATGTGCGTGCTGTCGGCGCACTCTGCGGCGTCAACACAGGCACGCTGGAAAACTGCGCCCTGACCCGCGGCACGAACTCCTCGACCAGTGCGCTGGTGGCCGCGGCGCTGGCGTTTGACAACACTACCACCGCAACGCAGCGCATAGAGCAGACGCCGGACGCTGGCAGCAACAGCTATACCTATTATACAGACGAGCCGCGCGGCATTGGCGGTCTCGTCGGCGTTGCCATACCCGAAACGGATTCCGTCATGCAGGACCTGACCGTTGCGTCGGACGTGACGGTGGCGGGTCTGCTTGTGGACAAGGACACGCAAACCGTTACAAACACAGCGGCAGACCAGCAGGCCGAGAAGGCCCGCTACGCCGCTGCGGCAGCCGAGCCGAATGACAAGAACTCCCTCTGGCGCAGCGTCGGCGTGGGCGGCGTGTTCGGCACGGTGGACGCTGCCCAGATGACAACGAACCGCGATACGAACATCGTCAACAACGGCTTTGTGACCGGCAACGGCTTTACGGGCGGCATCGTCGGCAACCTGTTTACGACAGGCGCAAATACCAGCACGCCGCCAGTGCTGACGGGCCTGAGGAACAACGGCACGGTCAGCGCGGGCGCCAACTATAAAGGCGATACCGCGGGCGATGCGCGCAGCTTGGTGCTGGGGCAGTTCTTCGGCGGCATTGCGGGCTACGGCAGGGGCGTGACCCTGCAAGGCTGCGAAAGCGTGACCCGCAGCGACCTGACCGAGACCCAGCTCAAGGAGCAGGTCACGGCGGGCTTCGACGAAACCGGCACATTGACCGACGCCAGCCCCCTCAAGGGTGATTTCGTCGGCGGCCTTGTCGGCTACGGCAAGGATATTGTGCTGGAGGACTGCAAGACCGGCAAGGGCTACGTGCTCGGCAACCGGTTTGTGGGCGGTCTGGCAGGCGGCTTTACCGGCAGCGGCGTAAAACAGAACGATACGAACAGCAGTGACGTCTTTGGCAGCCGCTACGTCGGCGGCATCGTGTCGGTCAACGGCAGCAACAGCCGAATCAGCGGCATGACCAATACGGGTCTGGTCGCGGCCTTTGGAAAGAACGCGGCCTACGTAGGCGGCATCGTCGGCGTCAATGATGCCGACTGGGGCGGCAGTCAAGACCCGAATGCCAAAGCCACCGTGCAGAACTGCGCCAACCGTATGTCCGGCGACAACGCCACCGACACCCGCCGCATCAACCTGCTAAGGGATCTGAGCGGCTGCGCCGACTACGTCGGCGGCATCGCGGGCTGCAACGGCAAATACGGCGTTGTGACGTGGGATAAGAACGGCACCCCGACGCTGGGTGCCATTCTGTACGGCAACAACTACGTGGGCGGCGTGGCCGGTTATAACGATGAAAAGGCGACAATCTCCAACACCTCCACCAAGAACCTGACCATCAGCGGCCAGATCGTGGCGGCGGGCAAGGCTGTCGGCGGCATGATCGGCCTGAACTGCGCCTCCACGCTGCCCTCTGCCACTGTGGCGGTCAGCCGCGTGGCGGGTCAGCAGCTTGTCGGCGGCGTCATCGGCGCCAACCTGCCGGTGGGCGGCTTCACCGTGACGGGCGGCACGTTTAACACAGATGTGGCCTCGGGCCGCGTCGAGGCCGACGCTGTCGCGGGCGGCATCATCGGCTACAACCGTCTGCTGGCGGACAAGCCCGCGGGCGTCACGCTGGCGGCGCTGCTGCCGACGATTGACAAGAGCACCGGCGTGCTGACCGACAGCACCGACGTGAAAACGGCGGACTACGAGGTCATCCTTGCCAACTTTCAGAACATGCTCAACCTGCAGGCCGACATCTACGTCGGCGGCATCGTCGGCGCAAACGACGCCAATACGAAGCTGACGATTCAAAATGCAACCAACGGCGCAACGCAGAATGCCCTGTCCGTCGGCGGCCTGAACCCGTCCAACAACGGCGCGTTTAAAGGCGGCGTTTTGCTGAACGAACTGGCCGGTGACCGCTATGACTTTGGCACCGCGTGCGGCGCACTGGCGGGCGGTATCATCGGCTATGCCACACCCAACACGAAGCTGGAAAACTGCACAAACTACGGCACAGTGGCTCACAAGTGCGCCGCGGGCGGCTTTGCGGGCTGGAACGAGGGCACGATCACCGGCGGCAGCATGGCGGCGTCCCTCGGCAACCGTGAAGCCGGGTATACCTATCTGGGCGGCGTTGCGGGCGTCAACGGCGGTCTTATTCAGTCTGCCTACCCGGCGCAGGACTGCGCCGTGCGCGGCGACAGCTGTGTCGGCGGCATTGCGGGCGTCAACCTGGGCGTTGACGCTGCGGCAAGCAAGGGCCTCATCATCTGCACGGGGAACAACAGCAGCACTGGCACGGTGGAGGCCAACCAGTACGCGGGCGGCGTGGCCGGTGCCAACGTCGGCAGCATTTCGCTGTCCGGCAAGCTGCAAAGCAGTGTCACCGCCACCGGCTATGCGGGCGGCGTGGCCGGTATCAATACGAAGAACGGCATATATACAGGCCGCATTTGCGGCGCTGAAAACGCCAACGGCGCGGTCAGCGGCAGCGTCACTGCCGCCAACTACGCGGGCGGCGTGGCCGGTACGAACCGTGCCGAAATCACCCGTGTGGATAACCGTGCCTCGGTGCGCGCCAGCACACAATATGCGGGCGGTATTGCGGGCGTGAACGACGAGGGCGGCAAAATCAGCGCCTGCGTCCATGCCCAGAATCAGGTCTACGCCACCAACGGCGAGGCGGGCGGCATCGCGGGCAATAATAATAAAGACGCGCTGATTGAGAATGTGCAGGTGGTCCGCGCCGCCGTCACCGCGGCCAACGGCACGGCGGGCGGCGTCACGGCCACGAACTTCGGCATCATCGGCCAAGGCAGCGGGCTGGAAAACAACAGCAGTGTAAGCGGCTGCACGATCACCGGCACGTCAGAGAGCATCGGCGCTGTTGCAGCGTACAACGGCAAGGACGCGACCATCCGCAACGTCAGGCTGGCGGCAAACGCCAACGTGCGGTTCAGCACCCCGGCGGTCACCATCGGCGGCCTTGCGGGCATGAACGAGGGCACCGTCACCGGCTGTAAGGTCGAAAACGGCGCGCTGTCGCTGAACGACGGTCTGCGCGCGGGCACCAACACCGTCACGCTGGGCGGCGCGGTAGGCCGCACCACGGCGGGCGGCACGGTCAGCAGCACCGACGTTCGGCTGGACCTTACACAAAATCTTGACAAATATACAAATTTGGGCGGCGTCGCAGGCAAGAACGACGGTACCCTGAAGCAGTGTACCTATTCCGGCACGATGGGCGGCGACGCGGGCGCGGACGGCCTTGTCTCCGTCGGTGCACGCAGCACCGGCAGCACGGTGGGCGGCATTGCCGGTCTGAACAACAGCACAATCACCGGCTGTGAGGTCAAATACATCAAACTGCAGGTCAGCGGTATCAGCAACATCACCACGACCCAGACCGCAGACGAAAAGCTCGCCAGTGCCAGCCATGTGGGCGGCATTGCGGGCCGCAACAATGTCGAAATCGCCAACAGCTATGTCGCCACCGAGAGCAGCAGCAACGGCGCGGGCAGCATCATCACGGCGCGTTACGGCTTTGTGGGCGGCGTCGCGGGCTCCAACAACGGCACTATCACGGGCAGCGGCAGCAAAAAAGCGCTGGTCAGCGACGAAGAAGCAACACCCGCCCTTGTTGCACAGGTTAAAAATTGGCTGGGTGCGGCAGATGCCAATGCCGGCATCAACAGCATGGCGGCAGAGCTGACCACAGGCAAGACCTACGCGGGCCTCAAGGGCGTTGACACTGTGACGTACAAGGGCTACACGAACGTTTACAACAACACAGGTCTTGCCGCCAATGATCTGCTTGTCGCCCTGCGCGGCAGCAACAACAGCGAGACCGTCCGTGCCGCCGGTTATCTGGGCGGTCTGGCAGGCTTTAACTCTCTCCGCGGTACAATCGACACTTCCGCCACCGGTAAGTGGTTTGTCTATTCTGACAATGCGACAACGGCATCCACCGTCGGCGGTATTGTCGGCCAGAACGAATCCAACGTCACAGGCAAAAGCGTGCTGGACACTGTGGTAAACTGTGCCGCCGTGCGCCGGTTTACGCGCGTGAATAACAAGAATGATACAGACAATGACAACATTTACAAGAGGGAAAATCGTGTTGTTGTCCATGTGGGCGGTGTCATTGGCCAGCAGCAGAACCGCAGCGATGACCGGTGGTCTGTCAGCAAGGTAGTCAACTGCGGCAGTGTGTTCAACAGCCGCTCGGCCAATGTGGGCGGCGTGATCGCCTATTGGCTGGACTACGGCGGAACCGTGCAGAAATGCTTCAATTTTGGCAAAATGACAACAAACACGAACGACAAAAACAGCGGTTACGGTGCAGTCGGCGGTGTTGTCGGCTTTATTGACCAGCCTATTTCCGGCGGCACCACAAATGTGCTTTCCTGCCGTAACTACGGTGAAATCTGGTATGAATCAAACGGCGCGAATGACTGTGCGGGCATTATCGGTAAAATCGAGATGAAGAAGGTCACCGATATTATGACGCTGAACATCATCGACTGCGTCAATAGCGGTGCAATCAAGGCAGAATCGCAGGCAGTCGGCATTCTGGCATGGATCGGCCCGTACGACAAGGGAAATATTGATTATGTTACAGTAAATATTGACCGCTGCCGAAACCTTAATACAGACTTTACGTGTAGCAGAAAAATCGGCATTGTCGGCAGCCGCGGTAATGGCTCTGGGTCGCAAGAGGCAACCAATGTCACAAACTGCTTTGCGACGGTTGGTACAAATTGGTTCCCGATTGCCTATTTGCGCCAGAGTTACGAGAATGTCACCGGCCACGGCAACTATTATATTGAAGATTCCGGCGATAAGGGCAAGAGCTTCTTTAAGAAAGATTCCCGTAAACTGACCACGACAAAACCAGACAAAAAAACAGGTAACTGGAATTCGCCTAACTATGACTCGGCCTACAAGGAAACAGAGTGGGACTGGTCCTCGGAAAAAGTAAAAGCACACCGTCTGTACATAGGCTATAACGTCGATGACAAAACCTATCCTTATATTGCGTTCCTGCCCACTTTGGCAGAGGATGGGAACGGCGCAGCGTACAGTCTGTGGTGGATTAGCGGTCTTACATCTGCGGGCAGGCCTGCCAAACCAAACTCTGCCTATATCAAGACCGACGGTAATAAAGCCTACATTTTCGATGATACCGGCGCGGGCCAAGATAACAATCCCGGCAACCAGAGAGCGACTGTGATGCTGCAATTCGGCGAAGCCGCGAACAGTACGAAACCGGACGTTGATATTACCGACATCACCGACGAGGTCATCCAGAACTACTATAAGTACGTGCTGGACAGCACCAAGCCCGCCAAGCCGGGAGAAATCCAAGTCAAGGCCAGCCAGGTGCAGTACGCGGACAACAACGTCTATGGCCGCTACGAGGTTACGTGGGAAGCGCCTACCGATGCGGACGCCAGCCCCGCCTCCTATTACCGTGTGGAGATTTTGCCCTGCGATGCCGAAGGCAACATCACCGGGGTCGCCTACCTGACCGCGGACGTCTACCAGCGCAGCTATACCTTTGTGGCCGACAAAGCATGGACGGGTAACTTCGTCGTGCGTGTAACGCCCTACAACACCAACGACGACCCGAATCAGCCTGATAACCCCAACACCAGCGGCGTGCAGACCTTTATGCACGCCCTGCCGAAACCGGAACTGGAAGTCCGCCTTGTAAAGCGCTCGGAATTTAACTGGAACGAATGCACGAAGGTCGATGGTAACGAAGAATTTAAATATGAGCAAATTCTTGTGTTGAAAAACTATGAGGACTACCCCAAGGATGAAAACTGGACAGTAACCGTAACAAGAAACGGTGTAACGAACCCTTATACGTTCAGCAGGCAGAATGGGATGAAGTATATCCGCATAGCGTGGAGTATTGGGGTGACCAAGACCTTTACAGCGCTGGCAACTCCGGCAGCGGGCAGCACCAGCTATTTACGCTCGGCGGAGTACAAGGTCGAAACCTACGTCCCATCCCAATGGCGTGATGTTAACAAAGAAGATGCCAAGAAGAATGAAGACGGTCTGCCTGCGGGCACGCTGACCAAAGCAGAAAACGCGACAGAGTACGTGACCTGCACCGGCCAATCGGCGGAAAACTTTACCGCAACGGTGACTTTCGGCTTCACGCCAACGTCGGCAGACCCGACCCACGGCAGCCCGACCTACCGCGTCATGCTGCTGGCAAAATATCTGGGCAATGACACGGTCAACGGGCAGTCCCTGAACGGCCAGTACATCACGCTGGCCGCGCGGGAGGGCATCGTCACCGAGACACCCGTCACCTTCAATCTGAACAGCCTGCCGTCGGATGCTATGACGAACTACACCGACTTCCTCGTTGTCGCGGTGCCCGTCACCAGCGGCAAGGGCGATATGAAGTATCGCTGGGATGCCAAGGCGGAGGAAGTGTCCGCAGCCATCGCCAGCCATGCAAACGACACCAACAAAGAAATCTGGTGGAAGAACGGCTATGAGATCGTCCGCACGGGCGAGCACAGCTATACCTATGCCCATCTGACGCCGCTCTGCTTCTCCGACGTGAGCCGCACCGATGACCCGGAATGGGCTAAACAGGCCACGCAGACGACCCCGCAGATCATCTTCAAGCAGCTGAACCTGAATGTCCTGAAAGCCCCGACGCTGGCCGAAACCATTAAGGACGGCGTAGTGGATAACAACAATCAGCTGACCTATACGTTCAACTGGACGCAGGAAGACATGAAGGCTACTGACGCAGCCCCCGACTACCAGATCAAGCTCTACGGCCTGTTGACGGACGAGAACGGCAATGTGACCGGTCAGGAACAAATTGTGCTGAAGGACGACGTAAATCTGGCCGATAAGGTCCAGAACAGCGGCAGCAACAGCTTTACCCTGCCTGTCAACGTGGATACCATGCTGGCCAACGGCAGCGACAGCTGGCGCTATGACAAGGTCCGGCTCGAGGTCACCCGTGTGGCGGCAGCCGACACCACCGAAATCGGCGCGTCCGCTGTGGCGGATTACAGCGTTAAGCAGCGCCTGCCCGGCATCAGCGCGCCGAGCTCCATCACCCGCGTCAACGGCGAGACCGACAACGCGGATGCCCTGCTCTACACGGTCAGCTGGTCGCCGTCCGACGACGAGCGCATTGACCACTATGACCTGTGCGTCGTCGATGCCGATGACAAAACTGTGCTGACGCTGCCCACCACGGACAACGTCGGCAGCCTGACGCTGGATCTGGAGCAGTATCAGGGCAAGGCATTGCGCTTCCGCGTCATTGCCCGCGGCAAGGCTGATAACAATACCTGCTTTGACGGCCCGGACGGCGCGTTGAGCCAGCCCGAGACCATCGTCCGCCGCGCCGCTGCGCCCACAGTTACGGCCAGCAGCTTTGCGCCCGCCAGCCCGAATCAGGAGACGTTCCTGAACGACCTTAAGCTCAACATGACGCTGAACGCACCCGCAAAGGGCAATGTCTACTTTACCGGCTATATCTTCAGCAACGAGAACAATTACAATACAATTGCCGATTTGGCCAGGGCTTGGCAGGAAAAGTCCACCGGACAGGACAAGTACACGGCCCAGCAGGAGTTGACCAAAAAACTGGACGAAATGCTGAACAATGGCGACGCCGAGCTGGTCATCCCGAAGGACAGCCGCACGGTGGGCGGGAGCGCCAGCGCCGACGGCACCAACGCCAGCTATACCTTTGTGCCCGACGGCAACGGCTTTACGCTGACGCCCGACCATGCAAAACAATACCTGCTGCCCGCGGTGCGCGTTATGCCCACCGACGGCACGACAGCGTCGAACTGGTTCTACTTCTTGCAGGATGCCGCAAAGGCGCAGCTGCCGGCCATCACGCTGGACGCCCCCGTGGACGCTGCCGAACCGGAACGCGCGCTTGGCAATGCCGTTTACACGCAGGAGGTCAACCTGTACAACGACCCCGAGTTTAAGAGCAATCGCGGTACGGCCCCGCTGGAGCTGCGCCGCTTTACGGTGGAGTGGACCGCGGTGAACAAGTACACCCAGGCCGACGGCACGGTGCGCAACCTGACCGACAGCTATACCTTTACCGTCACGCCGCTGGATAGTAAGACGAAACAGCCCTACAGCATTACGGTGACGACCTACGACAGGGACGTGAAGGACGCAGACGGCAATGTCACGCATAAGCGCGGGGAAATCAAAACCGTTACCAAGACCTATGACGGCAAAACGACGGAGATTGCGAAGCAGACCGACGATGTGGACAAGGAGACCGGCAAGACCCGCATCTGGTACGACCTGAGCGTTGAGCCTGTGACCGACGAGAACGGCAAAGTGACCGGCTGGGAACAGAAACCCTATGACGTCACCGGCACGGTGGAAAAGGACGGCGGTACGCTGTACTACAAGGCACAGACGGTTCCCATGCTGGAGCTGGTGCAGGAGGACGGCGCCGAGCCTGTTTACCGCATCACCCTGCCCGAGCTGCAGGAAAAGGTGCAGGACGACTCGCTCGAGCTGCAAAAGTTCACCGCAAGTGTGACGCTGCAGACGCTGGCGCACTCGGATAACAAAGGTAAGACCGTCGAATCCGGCATGGTCAAGGTCCCCGTCAACGAGACGAACACCGCCGATGCGGCGGAGGATGCCCAGAGTATGGACTCCGCGGAGAGCGTCGCGCCCGCCGAGACTGCAGAAAGCACGGCGGCGGAAAGCGCCCCCGCAAGCGTGCCCCCGGTCCTGATGCGGGCCCGTGCGGCACTGCCTATGGCGACCCCGGAGACCGCCGCTGCCCCGGATGAGACGGACGCGGCGGAAACCGCGCCCCCGAAACAGACGGAAACAAGCGACGCATCGTAATTTTATTTCAGGAAAGAAGGTGGCATTATGCACCGCAGGGCACGCAGCATTCTGCGCGGGGAGCAGGGACTTTCGATGATACTGGTCCTCTGCATCGGCGCGCTGTTTGTGGCGCTGTCGGCAGCGCTGGTCTATGCGGCCTCCGTGCTGACGGCCAATGCCAACCGCCAGCTGCTGGAACAGGAAGCCTACCAGCTGGCAACCAGCTTTTCCGACGTGCTGGAAGGGGAGCTGAACAAGAAGGACAGCAGCTTTGCCAAGTTCGTCAATGAGCAGTTCATGTTCTCCCAAAGCTACGGCAAGGACATCTATGATTTGGAATCCCAGCCCAAGGAGTTCGCCTGGAAACCGAAAGGCAGCCAGCCTGATGGCGGGGCCGAGGCCATCACGGTAACACTGCGCCGCCGCCCGGGCGAGGGTGCCGACAAGCTGAACCAGACGGCGAACAGTGACACGGCCAGCGCATTGCTTAGTGAGATTACGCCTTGGGAGGGCGGCGAAGGCCGTGGAGGCATGGCAATCGTCGATTTACAGCTGGACATTACGGTGACAGTCACGAAAAACGGCGAGAGCTTTGCCTTTACGCGGACCTATGACCGCACGGTAAAGTACAGCAGCAGCGACAAGTCAACAAGCAAGGTGTACTACACGGTAAATGGCGGAACAACGAAGTATTACCGTAAGGGTGACCTGACATTTGTTGCCGCCGGTAAAGATGAATTGGAAATCAAAGACGATAATATCACAAGCAACCGCCTGACGTTCCATTGCGACACCAGCCAGCAGCCCGATTCCATCACCTACACCCGCGGTGCCAAACAGAGCACCGGCACAACACAGGAGTGACCCGCTATGAAACATACTTTACAAAGTCAGCGCGGCGAGACCATTGTGGAAGTGCTTGTGTCGTTCCTGCTGCTGATGATTTTTACGTCGATGTTCGTCGTTTCGCTGCGGTACGCCCGCGCCATGTCCCAAAAGGCCGAAACGCTGCGGGAGACAGCCTATGCCTTCTGCGCCGGGCTGTACCCGGCCAATAACGCGGCCCTCAAATGGGAGAAGGAACAGGATGGGCTGGCGTTCTCCTTTGGCGATTACGGTGAATTTACGGTGAACGGCGTCGAGCTGGACAGCGTGGAGACAAGCGCGGAAGTTACGGAAAACGGCCAAAAAACGACGGAACAGCACAAGTTTTACCGCTACAGCAGGAAGTCTAAGGCAGAAGGGACGACCAACCCATGAAGCAGCGTTTGAAAAACCAGAACGGCACAACGCTGGTGGAGCTGATCGTCTGCATGGTGCTGCTGGCGATCTTTACGCTGGCGGCGGTCACGCTGATACAGCCCAGCGCACAGGCGTACATGGACATCCAGCAGCAGACGCGCGCGCAAAATCTGGCCGACGCGCTCATTGAGACGATCCGCGGCGAGGTGCTCGAGGCGAACGGCTATATCCGCTTCACCGACGGCGCAACGGACCCTAATAATTTGGACAGCGTTTTTTTGTCCAAGGGTAACGACTACAGCAAGGGCACGGCATTGGAATTCAGCGTCTACCCCAACCACATTGAGCTGATCGACAAGGACTGTGTGCCGCCGCTGACAAAGACAGACGGCACAGAACTGCTGACAGCGGAACAGGCCAATGCGCTGAACGGCTACCTGCACATGCGGTTTTACCGCGATGAACTGAATGACGCCGGGCACTACGGCAACCCGCAGCACACAAAAGAGAACAAGGACGCGGATGGCAACGTGACGGGCACGCTGCCCTACGTTGCCTACGGCTACACAACGGCCTATCCCCGGGATGCCTATATGGGGCTGTTCATCAGCGATCTGCATTTCTACGCCCGCAGCTGGACGCAGGACGGCGACGAAACCAAGACCCCGCGCATTACGGCTATGACGGTGGTGCTGACTGTGGCCAAGCGGGACGTCGACAACCAGATCGTGCCGCTGTGCACCCAAAAAGCCATTGTGCAGTTACCCGGTGAGCCGGTCATCCTGTATGAACCCGGCACCTGGGACGGCAAGGCATCGTCGGAGTCGTGAGCGGTGCCCTCCGGGACGATTTTTGAAAAGTTTATTACAATCCCGGCGGATGTACTGGACAAATTCAAATGGATTCGTTATACTTTAAAACATGAATACCTGTGTGCCGGACAAAATGCAGGAACGTCATGGGCATCAGAGCAGAGAGGATGACTAGGATGGCAACAATTGAAATCAAAATGCTGGGCGGCTTTGAGATCCGTGTGAACGGCAAGCCCGTGCTGGCACAGCTGGCGCAGTCCCGCAAGGCAACGGCGCTGGTGCAGTATCTCGTTTTGCGGCGCGGGGAGCGTGTCTCCCACAAGGTACTGACCGATACCCTGTGGGCAGGGGAGCGGTCCACCAACCCGGACATGGCCCTGCGCGCCATCTTGCATCGCTTCCGCCTTATGATCGACGCGGAGGGTCTGGATGAGATGAAGGGCTGCATCGTGACCAGCCGCGGCTACTACCAGTGGAACCCCCATCTGGACTGCAGCGTGGATGTGTTTGAGGTCAACGACCTGTCGGAGCTGGCCCGCAAGGAGAGCGACGCCGAGAAGCGCAGCCGCATTTATGAACAGATCGTCAACCTGTACGACGGGCGCCTGCTGCCGCAGTCTGCGTCCGAGCCGTGGGTCGAAAGCGTCAGCGTGCGTCTGCACGGGCAGTACCGCACAGCCATTTTAAACCTGCTGGAGCTCTGCAAAAAATGGGGCGAGAGCACCCGCATCGTTACGCTGTGTACCCGCGCGCTGGAGCTGGATCCCTACGAGGAGCGCCTTTATCTGGAAAAGATCGTCGCGCTGGAGACGCTGGGCCGCCACGAGGAGGCGGAGGATCTGGCACGCCGCGGCAGCGCCATGGGCTGCCTGCATCATGCCATTGAGCCGGGCCGCGCAGGCTCTGCCTACCGCCAGATGCGCCAGGCAGACCGCAATATGGAGAGTGAGGTCTCCAAGCTGATCTCTGCCCTGCCGGATACCGACAACACGGGGGCCTGTATCTGCGACTTTGAGACGTTCAAGGAAATTTACCGCGTACAGCGCGGCGTGCAGGTCCGCTACGGTCTGCAGGTATTCCTGGCGATCCTGACCGTGGCTCCCAGCCAGAACACCGATGCTGCCGAGACCGCTCTGATGGTGGAGCAGCTGGGCGATCTGATCCGCACGAATCTGCGCCAGAGCGATGTGGCCGCCCGCTACACCGATATGCAGTATGTTGTTATGCTGAGCGGCAGCACCGCCGAGAGCGGCACCAGCCCGCTGGAGCGCATCAAGGCCGCATTCTACCGCATCCCTGCCCATGGCCGCTACCTGTTGAGCTATAGCCTCTATGTTCCCGAGGCCAAGGCCGACAGCGGGCGCGCCCGCCGCCGCAAAAAGACGGCGAAGAAGGAAAAATAAGTGAGCCGTTAAGCCGTACAGTGAAAGCTGTGCGGCTTTTTTTTGCTGCACGGACCGGCAAAGAAACGATTGGTAGGGGCGGGCATTGCCCGCCCGTGCCCGTTTGCCCTGTGATATATTTTCCCGAAAAGACGATGCTGCGCCAAGTTGGCGGGCGAGCAATGCTCGCCCCCTACACTCGCTGTATGTCGAGGAACGATTTTTTACACTTTCCACAATCTTTTGCCTAAAAATTTTTACAAAAAATCCGAAAAAACTGTTTAAATTTCCACAACAATGTGGTAAAGTAGTATCAAACAGGCGGGAGTGTTCAAAAATCACTGCGCCGCAATGAAATTCTACGCCGCAGGGCTGCCGGAAGCAGCCCCGGCGCGAAAAGAGGTTTGACGATCCATGGGCTACGCAAGCAAAGACATCCGCAACATTCTGGTGGCCGGCCACGCCGGCTGCGGCAAAACGACGCTGACCGAGGCACTGCTGTACATGAGCGGCGCTTCCGAGCGTATGGGCCGTGTCGAGGACGGCACCACCGCCAGCGACTTTGACCCCGAGGAGATCCGCCGCAAGGCATCACTCAACTCGAGCGTTGTCCCCGTCGAGTACGAGGGCATCAAGTACAACCTGATCGACGCACCGGGTCTGTTTGATTTTGAGACCGGCGCTGCCGAAGGCATCATGGCCGCCGAAAGCGTGCTGATCTGTGTGTCCGGGCGTTCCGGCGTGACCGTCGGTGCCGAGAAGGCGTACCAGCTGGCGCTGAAAAACAACAAGGCGCGGATGATCTTTGTCACCAAGGCTGATTTGGAAAACGCCGACTACTTTAAGATCCTGGAGCAGATGAAGATCAAGTTCGGCCCCAGTGTCTGCCCCTGCGTCGTGCCCGTCCGTCTGGACGACGGCACCGTCGCCTACATCAACCTGTTCAGCCAGAAGGCCTTCAAATACGAAGGCGGCAAGCAGGTCCAGATCGACCTGCCCGACATCGGCCACCGCTTTGAGGGCCTGATCCAGGCCATGAGCGAGGCTATCGCCGAGACCGACGAGGCTTTGATGGAAAAGTTCTTCGAGGGTGAGGCTTTCACCACAGAGGAGATCGTCCAGGGCATGGCCTCCGGCGTGCGCAGCGGACAGATCACGCCCGTGTTCTGCGGCTCCGCCGTCAACGCGCAGGCGCTGGATATGCTGCTCTACAACATGAACGTGCTGCTGCCCGGCGCGGACACCGCGTCCGCCGTGGGCGAGTCTGGCGGCGAGCCGGTGGAGATCACCGCCGACCCCGCTGCCCCGCTGTGCGCCTACGTCTTTAAGACTGTGGCCGACCCGTTTGTCGGCAAGCTGAGCTTTATTAAGGTGCTGTCCGGCAGGCTGACCGCGACGAGCAACGCCGTCAACGCCCGCACCGGCCAGCCGGAGCGCCTGGGCAAGACGCTGACCGTCTGCGGCAAAAAGCAGACCGACACGCCCGAAATCGCCGCCGGTGACATCGGCGCAGTTGCCAAGCTGGCCACCGCCAAGACCGGCGATACCCTGTGTGACCCCGCCCGCGTCGTGGCGCTGCCCGCACCTGTGTACCCCATCAGCAGCTACCGCATGGCCGTCAAGGTCGCCAAGAAGGGCGACGAGGGTAAGGTCGGCAGCGCGCTGGCCCGCCTGATCGAGGAGGACCCCGCCATCCGGTTCGTGGTCGACCCCGAGACGAAGCAGCAGATCATCAGCGGTCTGGGCACCCAGCATCTGGAGGTCGCGCTGGCCAAGCTGAAGAATAAGTTCGGCGTCGAGATCACGCTCGAGAATCCGCGCGTGCCGTACCGTGAGTCCATCCGCAAGAGCTGCAAGGCGCAGGGCCGCCACAAGAAGCAGACCGGCGGCCACGGCCAGTTCGGCGACGTCTGGATCCAGTTCGAGCCCATCGAGGGCGAGGGCATCGAGTTTGCCGAGAACGTGTTCGGCGGCAGCGTGCCGAAGAACTTCTTCCCGGCAGTCGAGAAGGGCGTCCGTCAGGCCGCCGAGCACGGCGTGCTGGCCGGTTACCCGATGGTCGGCATGAAGGCCACACTGCTGGACGGCAGCTACCACCCCGTTGATTCCAGCGAAATGGCGTTCATTATGGCCGCCAAACTCGCGTATAAGGCCGCCATCCCCGAGGCCGGCCCCGTCCTGCTTGAGCCTATCGGCGCATTGAAAGCCCACGTCCCCGCCGACAACACCGGCGATATTATGGGCGAGGTCACGAAGCGCCGCGGCCGCGTGCTGGGCATGAACCCCGATGACGACGGCCTGCAGGTCGTCGAGGCCGAGGTCCCCGTGGCCGAGATGCAGGACTTCACCACCTTCCTGCGCCAGCTGACCCAGGGCCGCGGCTACTTCACCTTCGAGTTTGTCCGGTATGAGACCCTGCCGCAGATGCTCGAGAACAAGGTCATCGAGCAGGCAAAGGCATTGGGCAACTTTGCGGATGAGGATTAAACGAGAAATGTTCTTTCTTTGCAAAGAAAGAACCAAAGAAATTCTGAACAAGTAAAATAAAAGCACCTGCTGACCGGTATGCGTGTGACCGGTCAGCAGGTGCTTTTTGGTTGAGATATTGAAAGCTTCTTTGTTTACTTTCTTCTCGAAGAAAGTAAGAGAAAAGGGAGCCTGCGGAAACTGCCCGGCCCCTACAGCGCAGCAAAATGAAAGGCAAGGCCCCCATCACGTGATCTTCAACGCCCGCTGCACGCGGTACACAATGTACTTGAACAGCCCGGCGATCAGACTGAACTCCACCCAGACATAATTGGGCAGGTTCCGCCACTTGAATTTCGGTTTGTTTATCTTCGGCAGCGCCGCCCACGCCTCGCGGAAGCCCTTCGCGTAATCCCCGCCGAAGCCGCGCAGCCGGAACATAAGCACTTTGAGCAGATACCCCAGCAGCATCGGGATAAAATTCAAAACCAACATCAAAATCGGCTGGTTCTTGTAGGGCAGCAGAATGCTGTTGCGCCCGCTCTGGATGCTCTTAAACGGGTTGTAGCGCACAGCGCCGGTGGTCGCGCCGCAGATATGGCGGCAGCGGGCCGTGGGGCAATAGACGTTCCTGTAACCGAAATTGTTCGCACGCCAGCTCAAGTCGACGTCCTCGTAATACGCGAAGAACAGCTCGTCAAACACGCCGATCTCGTCCAGAATCGACTTGCGGTAGAGCGCCGCGCCGCCGCATGCGCTGAACACACGGCAGGGCTTTGTATAGCGGCTGGCCTTTAAGCCGTCGCCGCGCTTGCAGGCAAAGCCCAGGATCGTCACGTAGTCGCCCGCGTCGTCGGCCAGCTCCGGCTCATAGTAGCGCAGCATCAGGCTGCTGACCGCAAAAATTTTCGGGTCGGCGTCGGCGGTTTTGATCAGCTCCGCCAGCCAATCCGGCTCCGCAAAGGCGTCGTTGTTGAACAGTGCCATGTATTCGCCTTTGGCAATCGCAATGCCCTGGTTCACCGCATGGGAAAAGCCGGTGTTCCCGGCGTTCTCAATTAAAGTGTAGCGGTCCCGTCCGCAGTAGCTGCGGGCGATGCCCAGGCTCTCGTCGGTGGAGCCGTTGTCAATGACGATCAGTTCAAAATCCTGCTCGGTCTGCGCCCAGACGGACTCGATGGAGTCCCGCAGCCAGCCCGCGCCGTTCAGGTTCGGGATGATGACAGATGCTTTCATGGCGCCTCCTCAACGGTAATAGTAGTAGGCCAGCTGGCTGTGCAGCGCGGCGGTAAACACCATCGCGGCCACAGCCACAAACAGGATGACCAGCCCCGTCACGACCAGCGCACGGATCAGGTATGCCCGGGCCAGCCGCCTGCGGGCCGGGTCCTGCGTGCCGCCAAAGCTCCACACCACCGCCAGCACGAACCCGGCGATGGGGATGGCGAACAGCAGCATGGCCGCCGTCGTTGCGCCCTGGCTCATGGCGTCGATGCGGTCCTCCTCCAGGTCCTGCTCGTACAGCGGCTCGCCGGTCTCAACGGTACCCTCCGGGGACTGACGCATGGACTCCAACAGAGCCTCGCCCATCGGGATATGCGGCAGCGGTGCGCCGCACTTGGGGCACCGCTCGTCGTACGGGGCAGTCAGCAGACCGCAGTTTTTGCAAAAATGTGCCATAAAAACCTCGCTTATTCGTCGAATGCCAGACCGCGGTCCAGCTGGGTGTTCAGGATGATCTGGGTGTTGGTGGAGCCCATCTTCTGCATCTTGGTCAGCAGGTGCTCCAGCGCGTCAATGTCGGTGCAGCTTACCTTAATTATAAAGTTGTAGCTGCCTGTCACGCGGAAGCACTGCAAGACCTGCGGCTCCTGCTCGATCATGGTCAGAAAGCTCGCGCGGGTCGCTGCGTCCACCAGCACCGAGATCAGCGCTTCGACCCGGGCGGGCGCGTCTGGGTGGCGCAGCACGACAGTGTACCCGCCGATGACGCCCTCCTGCTCCAGGCGGTGGATGCGGCTGGATACGGCGGGACTGGTCAGGCTGACCCGCTGGGCGATGTCCTTAACGGGCATACGCGCATTTTCCGCCAGCAGTTGTAGGATTTTGTGGTCCAAATCGTCCATGGATTGACTCCTTGTCGTTGTTTTGTGTAATGCGCACAAAAAAATAAAGTGAAGTATACAATCACTGTTATCTTTAACAAAATTGGAAAAGTATGCTTTTTTGTGCGCTTGCTAAATAAAATTAAGTAGGAATGACTTTATTATAATCTTTTGAAAACCAAAATGCAAGTCTGACATTTGACATTTTAAGAAAACTTGCTATAATAATATTTGTAATCAATCAAGACATTCACTGACCTTTATATACTTTCCCACCCCTCTATGCACAGAGCCCCGCAGGTACCCCCTGCGGGGTTTTGTGTTTGTGTTGGCAGGACACAACGCGGGAAAGTGTGCAAGAATTGGGGGCTTTTTGCCTTCCCCCGCGGGGGAAGGTGGCCCGCAGGGCCGGATGAGGGGCGTGTGCACGGCAATAGCCTGTAAACGGGCAGCATCTGCAAGGTCGACCCTCATCAGTCAGTGGTCGGGGCCACTGACAGCTTCCCCCTCCGGGGGGAAGCCATGCGCACGAAAGGTTGCATTTTTACATTTTAAACCCCGCCCCGTTTGACGGCGCCCGGACTGCCGTGGTATAATGTAATTTCCGACACATAACGTGTATTTTTAACGGAGGAATCAATATGCTCATCCCTGTGCTGCTTTTTATTGTCGGTCTGTTGTTCCTGATCAAGGGCGGCGACTGGTTTGTTGACGGCGCGTCCGCACTGGCCCGCCGCTTCCACCTGCCGGAGCTGCTCATCGGCGCGACGGTGGTCTCCATCGGCACGACGCTGCCGGAGGTCATGGTCTCCACGATGTCCGCGCTGTCCGGCCATGGCGAGATCGCCTACGGCAACGCCATCGGCTCGGTCATCTGCAATGCGGCACTGATCGCGGCCATCACGATTGCGGTGCGCCCCGGCAGGGTAGACCCCAAAACGCTGAAAACCCCCGTCGCCTTCTTCTTCGCGGCGGCGGCCATCTACTGCATTGCGGCCTATGTTTTCGGCAGATTCACCCGCGTCATGGGCATCATCATGCTGGCAACGTTTGTGGCGTACATGGCCGTCAACGTGCTGCAGATGAAAAACACCCCCGCCGGTGAGCAAGAGGCGTCCGAGGAGGAGGAAATGCCCCTCGCCAAGACGCTGATCCTGCTTGTGCTGGGCGCGGTGCTGATCGCCGCGGGCGCAAACCTGCTCGTGGACAACGGCACCCTGATCGCGCAGGCCCTCGGCGTGCCCGAGAGCGTCATCGCTCTGACGTTTGTCGCACTCGGCACCTCGCTGCCCGAGCTGGTCACGGCCGTTACCTCGCTGGTCAAGGGCCACAGCGACCTGTCGCTGGGCAACGTCGTCGGTGCGAATGTCTTTAACCTTGTGCTGGTCAGCGGCATGTCGATCACGCTGGCACCCTTCACCATCCCGCAGAGCGCCACGCTGTTCGGTATCAATTCCAGCCTTGTGCTGGATCTGCCGGTCATGCTGGCCGTCATGCTGATCCTGACGGTCCCCGCCCTCGTCAAGGGCAAGCTGAACCGCGCCCAGGGCATCCTGCTCCTGGCGATCTACGCCGCCTTCTGCGCGGTGCAGTTTGCGCTGTAAAGAAAAAGGCGCCATTGCCCATGTGGACGTCCCCGCCGACGTGCGCCGCGCCTTTGCACAGCTCCAAACCGTCTACGGCAAGGAGACCCGCGCCGTCAACCCGGCGTTCGCCACCCAAAAGACAGAATAGAATTTCCATGCCCGGCATACACTTCCGCGAGGTGGTGTGTATGCTGGGCATTTTTGGTTTGTTTTTGCAGGCGGCGGCAGGGCATATTCTGTATCTGGCGCTGCATCTCGAAAGCGGGTCCTTCCCGCGTCCGCTCCCGCCGGACAGGGAGCGCGCGGCCTTTGCCGATCTGCAAAAGGGCGGGGCAGCCGCCGCACAGGCGCGGGATACGCTGATCCGCCACAATCTGCGGCTCGTCGCGCATATCTGCAAAAAATACTATGCCGGGAACAGCGCACAGGATGACATGATCTCCATCGGCACGATTGGGCTTATCAAGGCGGTGGATACCTTCGACCCCGCCAAGGGCAAGCGCTTTGCCAGCTATGCGAGCAGATGTATTGAGAATGAGCTCCGCATGGACCTGCGGCGGGGGCGGCGGACGGGAGTGACGCTGTCGCTGCAGGAGCCGCTCGAGGCGGACGGGCAGCTGACGCTGGCGGACACCCTGCCCGATGAAGCCGACATGGAGGCCGGCTGCGAGAGCCGCGCCGACGCCGCCCGGCTGCGTGCGCTGGTGGACGCTCTGCCCGCCCGGGAACGCGCTATTATGCGGCAGCGGTATGGATTTGACGGTGCGCCCAAGACCCAGCAGCAGACGGCGCAGGCGCTGCACATCAGCCGCAGTTATGTTTCGCGGCTGGAAAAGCGCGCGCTCGAGTACCTGCGCGGCCGGTGGCCGGCGGAATGACAGGAACGGCGCAAAGGGAATGCAATCAACTAAAAAATGACGGGGGGGGGTACACGAAATACCATTTGCGGCAAAAGCGTGGCATGATGCGGCAGAACGCGCCACATATATGCCACACATTTGTAAACTGTCGAATCTATGACATAAATTGGGAAATGCACGAGGCTGCCCGCTAAATGTGTCAGATTTGTAAAGCC
>ERZ791887.917-NODE-917-length-23083-cov-3.124414_pt1 | contig 23083 bp, 32 predicted proteins | sample MGYA00510157_ERZ791887 | MGnify/ENA primary metagenome ERZ791887 (study PRJEB30046, sample SAMN00792112) | human gut metagenome | study: EMG produced TPA metagenomics assembly of the A metagenome-wide association study of gut microbiota in type 2... | reverse complement strand
ATGGAACATAATAATAAATGCTAATCGTATTATGTCTGTGAGTTTGTGCAAATGGAACGATACAGTCCTCATATGGAGCAGGGATTTCCGGGGAATTGATTACCTGGCATAAAAACACCTCCTTGTTTGATAACAAAATTATATACAAATTTTGTTATGGAATCAATGGATATACCATTAGTGTTAGCAGGATAAACACAAATATTCATATGTATTTGACAGTAAGATCGTGAGCAAGCCCGTTGGGTGATTGTTCCCGGCGGGACGGAGAAAAAGAGATTGAGGCAATTATGTACGATGTCCGTGAGAATGACTATTGAAGATAATCAGGATACAGTCAATGCATTGATGAAAAAATTGAAAAATCCACCAGATGAATACAAGGATGCATATGATGCCGTATCAGATTTATATGATGCATACATATCGCTTACTAACTGCACAACAGATCCGTCAGGCAGTTTGCAGACATATTCAAGTACTTTTAATGATGCGGATACGAATACATTAAATGCATATAAGACAATGGAACTGTATCTGGACGATTAAAGAATGGGCAGAGTGCAGGATAGGCACTCTGCCTTTTAACTATACATTTTGGCATTATTCAATGCCTAGATTAATGCCAAAATATTGACAGAAATACTCAAAAGCAAGGTTATGAATTTCTTTCTCACAAAAACCAATGACTTTTAAATGAAAATAATTAAAGCTCGCAAGAAAATGCGATTATTTTGATTGCAAGAATAAGCGTTTTGTACTATAATTTAAAAAGCGAGTTTTTACTCAATTGTGACAAATATAACATGTCTATAGAAGAAGCCACGAGGTGTGAGAATGAGAGTAAGTTACAATAAATTATGGAAGTTATTGGTAGACAAAAAGATGAGTAAAGCCGATTTGAGAAAGGCTGTAGATATTGCTCCGAATACTCTTACAAAGATGCGTAAGGATGGAGAAGTGTCTATGAGTGTATTGCTCAAGATTGCTACATATCTGGATTGCGATATTAGCGATATCTGTGAGTTTGTGAAAGATGAAGAATAAACCTTGTTGGAGAGTGACAAATGGCAGAGTTAGTATATAGTACAGGACTTACATCAAAATTATTTTGGCTACAGGAGTCCAGAAAGACCGCAGGATATATCTTGGCTGGATGGACGGATAAACAGTGCTTTACTAGAAGTGGTATATATTCCGGGAGCTGCTGATATAAGGAACACGATGGAGAATGGTGAGATAGAGATAATAACAACTATGTCGAAAGAGGACAAAGTACTTGCTTATATCCGGCAAAATGGAAGTATTTCTATGCAAAAAGTAATGGAAACCTGTAACTACAGATCTAGAACTGGGGCAAGAAAACTAATAGATAAAATGATAAATGCGGATTTGATAGAAAAAACTGGAAAAGGAAACAATACAATATATAAAATTAAAGAATAGCTTAGTGGTCACTTTAAATAACAGAGTGACCACCATTACCAATATCAAAAGTGATTTGTGCAGATTATCTGTACAAATGGATTAGAAGGTGAAATATAAATGAAATTGAAAAAAACAAGTATCACAAATTATAGATGCTTCAAAGAAGCAGAGATTGATTTTGATGAGCATACAACATTGATTGTCGGAAAGAATGGAGCTGGAAAGACTGCAATATTAGATGCAGTTGCTGTTGCAATCAGTACATTTTTACTAGGAATTGATGGTGGGGTAAGTAGAAGTATTTCAAAAGATGATGCCAGGTATGAGTTCTATGATCTTGATGGTACAGTTGATCCACAGCATCAGTTTCCTGTAAGTATTGAAAGTACAGGTGATTGCCTGGATAATCATGATGTAAAATGGGTGCGTTCTCTAAATTCTGAAAGTGGAAATACAACAGTCAAAGAAGCAAGAGAATTAACCAATATATCAAAGAACACACAGAAGCGAATTATGACAGGCGATAAGTCATTAATTCTTCCGTTAATATCTTATTATGGTACCGGGCGTTTGTATGCACAGAAGAAAGAAAAGAAAAACATAAAATCACTGACTGAATTTAAACGTCAGGTCGGTTATGTGGATTGTATGGCGGCTGAGTCAAATGAAAAGCTGATGCTTAATTGGTTTCAGATTCAGACTTTAAAAAGCCTTCAGGCACAGCAAAGGACAGGTAAGGTGGAAAAGCCTTTATTGTTAAAAACAGTAGAATCTGCTATTTGCAAGTGTTTTGAAAGAATTAGTGGTTCAAAAAATGCCGATATTGTATTTGAACTAGATACACATAGATTAGTTTTAAATTTTGAGAGTGCAGATGGAAGTTTACAGAAATTCGCAATGGATGAAATGAGTGATGGTTATAAAAATACACTTAGTATGATTGGTGATATTGCATATCGTATGGCTGTATTGAATCCGATGCTGGGTGACAAGGTGTTAGAAGATACATCTGGGGTTGTTGTGATTGATGAGATAGACTTGCATTTACATCCACAGTGGCAGCAGACTATTATAAGCGACTTAAATACTATTTTTCCTAAGATACAATTTATTGTCAGTTCACATGCACCGGCAGTAATTAATTCAGTAGCCAGAGAACAGATTCGCATTTTGGATAATGGAGAAATCTATATGCCGGCGGCACAAACTTATGGAAGAGATGCAAATTCTATATTAAGAGAAGTAATGAAGGTATCTGAACGCCCCACGGATATTAAGCAGCGTATGAATTTATTCTATTCATATATGGATGAAAATAATTACAAAGAAGCAAATAATGTATTGACAGAGATTGAAGCAATTGTTGGAACAACAGATCCTGATATTGCAGCAGCGAGAACATCACTGGACTTAGAAAAGATATTGGGAGAATAGCATATGATAGTTGTGAGAAGAGAAAAAGAACCAAATAGTCTATTACAATTTCGTAAGCAGTATCCTGATGCAGATTATGAGACTGACATACCTACAAATGTGCTTAAAGATATAAGAGAGCAGATGTGGGAGGAGCAAAGGCATCTGTGTGCATATTGTATGAGAAAAATTGACAGCCCAGTTATGGAAAGAATTGAGCATTGCAGACCAAGACATCCGCAAAATGAAGCGGAGCATGATAAGAAGGCAACTTTAGATTTTAAATGGATGCTTGGTGTATGTTATGGCAATAGTCTGACCAAAGGTGTAAATCCAGAGGATACAACTTGCGATGCTCATAGAGGAAACACAGAACTTGCAATAAATCCATTTGATGAATTGTCTGTCAGAAAGATAAAGTATAAAGCAAATGGAAGTATTTATTCAGATGATGAGAGTATTAACAAGGATGTCACAGAAACTTTGAATTTAAACTGTGAAGCAGTTTCTCTTCCTGAAACACGTAAAAGAGTTTTGATGGAAGAGAAAAGTAGAATTATGAGAAAATGCAAAGGAAAATCTCAGGATGCATTCATACGTGAATTAGAGCGTACATATGAAAGTCTGGTACAGAAACGGAATTTGACGCCGTATTGTGGAATAATTATTTCATGGCTTGAGACTAAATTGAAGATATCATGATGGAATAATTACATTTTTGATTATCGAACACTTTATTGAACAAATTTTGTCTATCGGATACAAAGTGATCAATAAGCATCCGATAGTGTTCGATTAATATTCAGTAGTGACCGATAGTGTCCGATTAGTATCTATTAGCAACTACTTACCGGATACTATTATCATATTCTGGTTTGATGATAAAGGTGAATACGAGGGAAAAGTGTATATTGAAGTTTAAAACATTTGCAATGAAGATGATAATGTAATAATTCAAGCGTGGAGAAAAAGAATTCCGAAAGGGATTCTTTTTTTTCGGAAAAATTTAGAAATGTATTTTATTAACCTCTGAGGGAAATAGCAAATTGTATGATTATGACAAAAGAAGCCAGAATACATCTGATACGAAAATCACACGGACAATGTTTGACTATGAGTATTTGAAAATGTTGGCAATTCTTAAATTATTATATAATAATTGGGTACATGATGATAGGAAAAAACAGGAATGAGGACAGATAAGATAGGTATTAATATTTCAAAGTTAAGAATTGAGCGTGGAATTACGCAGGAACAGCTTGGCAGGGATATTGGGCTGACAGCTTCTGCCATTTCAAATATAGAATGTGGCAGGAGTGTGCCATCAGTTGATACTTTGTGCAGATTTTCTGAGTTGTTTGGGGTTAAGGTAGACACAATATTGTCTGACGAATCAGATTCAGACCTGAACAAGCTTGAAATGGAAGAAAAACTTGTTGCTGTTGACAGATATTTATCGGAAATAAAAGAGATGTCGGCTAATTACAGTATAGGTCATAGAAATTATGAGATTAGCAGGAAAGGGGGAGAAATAGTTTATAAAGCATCATCAAAGGAATAGATAAAATGTTTAATATGAGGAGGAAAACAGAATGCACAGACTGAAAAGATGGATAAATGAAGCAGTCAGTTCTTATGAAGAACAATTAAAGGAGAATCCGATTGAAACAATAGCGATATCTCTTTCGTGGGTATTTGTAATCATTATTGGATTAATGGCAGTACTTGCATATATAAAATTTATTATTGATGGAGGATATTCGCTGAGTGTTGCCAGAATTAAAGAAAATGGAGCTTTTGCCAGTGCTAATTTTACAACTGGAACAATACATATAATATCTAATAATGTGGTTTGGATTATATTAGGAATAATTATTGGTGTACAGACCATAGTTTCAATTATTTTATTGTTTGCAGAAAAAGAAATATGGAAATGCATACTGTTTGTTATAGATTTAATTGCAATTGTATTTTGCTTTGTAAAAATGGTAACGGGTCAAAATAATTCAATGAGTGAGGAAATGAGATTAATATATAGTGTTGTTACGCTTATTGCAATTATAGTTTTCTTTAAGCTTCTTATAGATAGTGATGGCAGTTATGTATTTCTTGCAGAAGGATTAGGATTAGCAGCATATCTTATTATACTGGCATTAATTTTATTATTGGAAAATATATTGGCGATTGGTGCATTAGCAGGAGCGATTATAATCATAGGAATATTGGTTATCGTAGGAATATCTGGTAGTAGTTCAAAGGAGAGTGCAGGAAGTACATCTTCTGGCGGTGGAGGTTCGACCTCACATACAAGCGTATCAGGTAATGGTGGCGTAAAAAGCAGAAAGTCAGATAAAAATACAGCTAATACACCAGCTTATCAAAAAGATAGTAACCCTAACCATCATTATATTGCAGATTATAATGAAATATTGGGCAATAAGCTATATAAAGTTCATGGTGAAATGGGAGATTATGTTGAACTGCATAACGGAATGACAGAGAGAAAGATATGTAGTCTTGCAGAAGCAGAAAGTGGAAAACATAAATTTTATAGAGAAAAAACAGGAAAAGAAATAAGAGTTCAGGAAATTCCGTGGAAATAAGATAAAACATAAGGGGATACATTATGAAGAAGAAAATTATAATTGGAGTATCAGCAGCGTTGATAGTTATTGCGGCAATAGCTGCAGGCGTTATAACAGGTGTTTCATCAAAGAAGAAAAGCAGTAATGATATAAATGTTTCGTGTAAGGCAGTGGTGACTAAAAATGATGATATAACATGCTATGACTGGCTTAAGAAGTTATGCAACAAGACGGGTGTTGAAGCAGAGAATTACAGAAAAGCGGCTAAGGAAAATGGTTATATTACAGATAGTGATGAATTTAGTGATGACGACATAGCGTCAGGCGGATTTATGGCACTTACTTCAATGCGTGCAATGGGCGAAGGTAAAATGCAGATATATCTTGGAACTGATGATGAAATATCAGACAATACCAACATAGAACTTGCAATTGATAAAGACCTGATAGCAGAAGATTCGCTTGATAAGGGGTTCTCAGACGAAGAGGCTGATGGTATTCTTGATAAATTTGATGATTTGTATTATGGAGAATTCTGGCCTGATAATATTGAAAATGTTTCTTATAAGGAAAATTTATCACAGCTCGAATATTTCGACATTAAAGATTATAAGGAAGATGACAATATTATAACTTTAGATGATAGTGCAGCCAGAAATCTCAAAAAGGGTGACACATTTGTATTCGATTATAAGGGCGACAAGGTTTCAAAGAAAATCGGTGAGGATATGGGTAATGGCACATTTTCACTGGAAGACCCTGAGATTGAAGATGTCTTTGATACTCTGATAGTTTCAGATTCGGCAAGCATAGGCATTGACGATATTATTAGTTACTATGGACTTGATAATGTGGAGGTGTCAGCGGGAAATCCAGTAACTACGCTGGCAGCAAATGTGTCTGGCAATATTCATTCCAAGGGATTTGCAATAGAAGCAGCGGTAAATGATGATAATGAACTGGAAGTTACATTGACAGATAATGACACACATACAAAGTACAAGCTTCCTGTTAAGCAGAAGCTTAATAAAAAATGTGAGAATTTTTCTATAAAGTGGGATGTTAATAATATAAATGTAGGCGCACAGGTTAAATATACACTTAAGAACGGATTAAAATATGCCTCTGTTGGTGTTGATATTGATTCAGAGATTTCAGGAAAAATCGGATTTGAAGGAGATTTTTCAGACGGAATCTTTTTATGTCAGACACCTGCACCGATTGGTAATCATCTTGTTGCAGTAAATGTAGCATTATATATTGTTCCAACAATAGACGGTTCAATTACTCTCAAAGTAGAAGTACCGTTTCATGCCGGAGTGTCATATGAAAAAGGCAAAGGTGTGAATGGAACAATGGGGCTCCGCTCGTCTATGCAGACATCAATTGAGGCAGAAGGAAAAATGGGCTTATATTTCAGGACAGCACCAATGCTGGTGACAATGAAATCCATACCGCTGTTAGACGCAGAACTTGATATGGGTGCAGAAGCGGATGCAAAACGAACAGGCAGACCAAATGGCCAGATATGTTCTGATGTCAATATCAACTTCCCTGTTTTTAAGCTTGGAGCTGGCAATGAGAGTGTCAAATATAAGAATAAGAAATCACTTCTTTGCACAATGAATATAAGTAAGGATTGTGAATTTGCATCATTTGCAAAAAGTAAATCACTTCATTATGAAAGATTTTCTGACGGCACGAAGCAGTTTGTGGATGAATGTACATATAATGAGCAGTCAGAAAATGATAAGCAAAAGGAAAGTGAGGCAAGTACAGAAGCACCGACACAGGAGCTGACGACGCAGGAAACTAATGCAAACCAGACAGGCTCACTTCATACATATAAGACGAGAATGGCGGAATATTTTCCAGAGCAGACAACGTTTTATTTTGACTATCCGGATAACTGGACTGTTATTACGGAAAGGGTCGGCAATGATGGGGAGTATATTGTATTACAGAATGAAAATGGGGCAAAAGTGTGTTACGATGCAAGACCATATATCGTTTATAAATATATGTATGATTTTGGAACTCAGTACACAAGTGCAGCTATGAGCAGGATATCTAAATCAAAATATAATCCGGGAAGAGATTTCTGGATTATCAAAATTAAGGATACAAGTAATTTTGATTCATTGCATGATCAGACAATAACATTTGATGATGGTGCAGAGATGTATGCAGTGACAACTGCTGAAAAATCAGTTGGAGATACATTTAGTTATAGAAGTGGTGGATGTGTTATGGCATTTATGTTTGAATGTCCTAATTCAGCAGGATTCAGGTCAGAGCCAAGTAATAAGCTTACAGATAAAGACAGGGAGGAAATAATTGCAATATTAAAGTCATTTAGAGATACTCCTTAAAGACAATTTGTGATATAATCAACCTAAATTATCAGGTCGTGAAAACTAAAGATAAAGACTTGAGGGAAGGGGGATTATGAACGAATTTAATGACAACAGACAGGTGTATTCTGATTCGATAAGGGGAACATATGTAATATTTCCTTTAAAGTATGAAAGTAGTCTTAATCTTACAGAGCTTACTATTGATGGAGTAGAAAATGCGGATTTTTCATCATATGATATGTCAGATATTCTTGCAAGAAGATGTAGGAAAGAAAACGGTTTTGTCAGAAGATACATTTTAAATTCATGCATTGATGATGTACATTTTTCAGATGGTAAAATATTGGCAGTTAATGAGAACCAGTTATATGTATTTAATAACAAAATAGCATTTTTCACGGTGCTTGTTACATATGACAATGCTGACGCGGGTTACATCGATAAGCTGATTAATCCGGGCTATGTACAGAATTACAACCGCAGTTTTGAAGAAAATGTAATTAAAACTGTAAGTAACATTTCAATAGGCGGGGTCAGTAATATATTCAGATTGTATGTTGATGATATGAAACTGGCGGTGAAGGAGACATATCTTTTTAATGTGGCACTTGTAAGAAGGCGTTTTAATGAGTTGGAAACTATTGAAAGAATTACATTTAACGAACATAAATTGATAGATATTTCGCGTGATTTTTCGGATCCTTCAGAAAAGGATGTAGCATATACATACGGTGCGAAGGATACTAATATGTGTTCATACAGATGGGGTGCATGCATTACATCACAGTCAATATCATATGTGTATGCAATAGATGATATGACAGCGGCAAATGTTGCAGAGCAGTCAAGAGATGATGTATTTTTTACAATGCTGGTTTTACACCAGAAAAGTACATGCATGCTGGTTAATGAAGGAATTCAGAATACTCTGATTGACAATAAACGTCAGAGTCTTAAGTATTTCAGAAAAGTGAAAATGCTTAAAAAACAAGCGTTGGAATTTCGTGCTTCAGGTACGCTTGCACCATCGCAGGTATCACGCTGGAATAATGTCTGCGAAACATACAGATGTCTGTTAGCCGTTAATGGAATTGATGAAGCACTTGAAGAAATCGAGCAGAAGGTTGAACTCATAAGGGACGAACAGGAGAGAAAATCTTCTGATATGCAGAATTATGTGGCAACTGTCATAGCAGTATTTGGCTTGATTTCGATTGTTGCGTCTGTATTATCGATAGTTGATCTGGTAAATAGCGGTTCGACAGACATAGTAGCAGCTCTTGGAGTTTCGTGCATAGGAGTTGTGTTGTTTGTGTTCTCGTGGCTGATTTTGATGTTGAAGAAATAATGGAGTGATTTACAATGGGTAAAAAGGGTATGACGAATGACATTGATAAGATTAAAGAAATTACTGGATATGAGCCGGGAAAAGCGTTTATTTATGGTTTTAATGAAGATGGTAGAGTGCGTAGAGAGTGTGTTGAAACCTATGGAGTGGATACTCCAGGAGAACCAGTGGTTTATGACATGGATTCTAAAAATTTTCATATTTTTCCAAGTGATTTGAAAATAGCTGATACAATTTCAGAAAGCGAAAAAAAATTAAGACTAAATGTTTATAATTATTTTATTGAATACTGCAATAATAATAAAGACACTTTTGATGTTATAAAATATGAAAAAAGTAAACCTTCTGAAATTGCATGGTCTAAAAAATTACAAATATCTGAAGAAATGCATGATAAAATGGTAATAGATAAAGTAGTTGATTGTCAAAAGGGAGAAGGATGCGGTCGTGGCAAATGGAGTCCGGTAACGAGAGGCTTATATAAATATTTACCATTTTATTACAATGGGAAAATATATAATATCAATTTTATGAGATTTTATATAGATAAAGATAATAAGGTTAATTGCATTTTTAACCAAATACAATTTGATAGAACAAATATACAATATGTTAATGAAGATGGCATTTGTTATCCGAAAACATATCAAAATCATGTAAATAAACTTGATAAGCTTATTCAGGATAATAAAGGAAAGAACTTTTGTTATAATCCACCTGTAGCATATGAAGCTAAAGAAGCTGAAAAAGCTGTAGAAGAAATTGTAAAAAAATTTGTTGAATTTGTAAAAAAATGTGAGGGATATGATACAAAATAGTATTGTATGTACATCAAATATATTTAAGTAAAACAAAATAATAAATCCAAAAGGCGAAAACCCCCGACCTCTCCGACATTATAATAAATAATAGACGAGAGGTCATATTGTTTGAATACAAAACACCATATAAAAGAGAGGAGAACAGCCAGACGAAAGGAGCTTATTAATGAAAAGAAGAAATCAATACATAAGCCAGCTTGGAGTATCGAGAAGAATTTAAGGCGGTAATTTTGTCACAGAGAAAAAGCTGTACAGAATTCGTCAAAGATATCGATATGGATTTGATTATCGCGATATTTTTAATATGGATATGTCATTTGCAGAATGGTTATACTCACATATGCGAATGTATAAGGATAATGGTGTTCATGATGATACTATGACTACTGTAACATTTGATGGCAAAGAATACACCATACAAGAGGCGGTGGATTGGATTATTGAAAATACCGGGGGATTTATCAGGTATGGTTATTATTTGGATACACATTTTGATTACATAACAAGATATCCTCTTATTGGAAAAATGATGAGTAAATTTAATCCGGCTGTCAGAATGTATTTACAGGAGTATGAATGGCTTGAAGATAATGAAGGTCAAATAACGGATAATTTTATTAAGTCAGGCAGATTATTTATTGAGATAATGCAATATTGCTGGTTATAGGAAATAATGTCTATAGATAAGGAGAATCACAATGGCAATTAAATTTAAAGAGATAAGAAGATTTCTGGCAAGAAACATAAGATTATCAATCTGCTTTTTAGATGGGCATTATCATAATTATTTGTTGGTATCCGATATTCTGGCTTCAGAATATGATGAGTTATATATTTATGGCATAGGAATGACTGATGTGGAGTTTTCGAAGGATATTTATTCAGAACCAGAATAACCAAATGGTGAGGTAAATATATCTATGAGCAATCTTACAATACAGCCGGCGTTAGAGATTGTATTACATGATAAGCCACGGAATATTGAGAGAAACATTTGTGATAATCTGACATTTAAAGATCTAAAGCCGTATTTACAGGTTATTGATGAGCTCAATATTGTTAATAAGCTGGACTGGTCAGATGAATCATATAAGTACAGAGAAAAGAAATCAGAAAGATATGGTAGTATGTATGTGTATGGCATAGGAATGGAGGATAACCCTGATTTAGAAGAAACATATAGAGAATTAAAACATGATGTTCTTCCGTGATAGAGCGTCCTTAAGAAAAGAATGGTACTGGTGCTTTCGGACAACCCAGGACAGAACTAAATGAAAAAAGAGGCGGATAAATTGAAGAATAAAAATTATGGTTTTGATATTAAAGGTAGTAAACTAGATGGATATCAATGATGAAGAATTAATTTCAAACTTTATAAAGAAACCCGGAATGTATGTCAAATTCTGGAGATTTTAATGAGGCTTATTAGATGGTGATTTAATATGGTCTGGAAGATGTGAAATTATTGCAAATGATTTAAATGAATATTTAGAGGTGTTTTTAAATGAATTTAATTTATAAAGATAATAATTTTAAAATTTTGATTGATTTCTATAAAAAACCGGCCGTAATTGAATTATATGAAAATTATAATGGCAATATAACTCATATAACTGTGAATGGAGATTATATTGATGGAGATAAAAACAAAGCAATCAAGTTATATGAATGGTTAGAAAGTTCTAAAAAAGAATTTGAGGATATTATTTGGGAATGGGAGATTGGTAATGATAATTATGATTTAATTAATAATAAATTTATTTTATAAAAGAGGCAGATAAATTGAAGTGTAAAAATTGTAAATACAAAACAACTATAGCAAATACAAGTGAAACAGGTTCGGCAATGTGCTCATATCCAAGCTCGTGGTTTCCTATAAATATCGAAGATAACTGTCATTTTATTCCAGAAAAAAAGGAAATTACTTGTAGTGATTGTTCCAGATTGTATGAAGATATGGCGTGTTTTAGCTGCTCTGAAGATGACAGTGCAATATTTAATGGGCAGTTGTGTAGAGGATTTATAGATAAAAGAAAAGAAGAATTGAATCGTATTCTTATGTTTTGGAAAGTACAGGGATTTTATGACCGTGAAAAAATAAATGAATTAATCGACGAATTTGAACAGTTTTATGATAGTTTTTTTAAGCAGGAGTAATACATTTGAAGATAGTAGATAAATGTGAAAAAGAGGCAGACATAACTTTATCAGACATAGAAAAGATGAATATGTATGATATAAAAGCTGCACATATCAAAGAATACAAACAGAGAATTATTGAAATTGAAGGAAAGTTTAGCGGGATTGATACACTGAAGGATTTATTAAAAATGTAATGAGAGGCACATATTTATGGATATTACAATAGATGATAATAGAAATGTATATGTGGTTTCGGATATTCATAATTATGCAGATGGATTTAAAAGGCTGTTAAAGAAGATACAGTTTAATGAGAATGATTTGCTGATTATTGGTGGAGATATATTTGACCGTGGAGATAAGCCTGTAGAGCTGTATTTTGAAATATTAAAATATCCCAATATACAGGTGATACAGGGCAATCATGATGTCTGGATTGCAAGGCAGATTATTGAACAATTCGGACATAGAAAAACTGGAGAATATATTTCTTATAATACAGTGGCTATTATGGAGAAGCGGCTGACACCTGTTGATATGTTAAGACTTGCTGAATGGATACAGGAAAAGCCATATTATATTAATCTCACCATTAATGGCAGGAAATATCAGATAGCACATGCACAGACATTTCTGACGCCTGAACGTATGTTGGATAAAAGAAAGATATATATGGGAGACGGGCATTATGAGTATTTTATCAGGGGTATGGAGGAACATGAGCAGTTTATATCAGTTGTGGGGCATACTGTAACTGATAACAGGAGAATATGGGTGTCTCCTTCAGGACGGACTATACGCATAGATTGTGGTGCTGGTTATAAATGTTATGGTAAAGAGGGAACACTGGGGGCAATAAGGTTAAATGACATGAAAGAATTTTATATTAATTAATAAATTTTGATAAATGGTGGAAAAAACCGACCAAACTGTTATTATAATAGAGAATACAATATATTATGATTAACACGAGGTGACATATGGCAAAGAGAAAGATTCAGAAACCAACACGTTTTGAGCGTATGTATAAGGTGTGGGATTATCTGAGAAAGAATACAGACAGAAGACACCCTACCAGTATTGCTAAGATGAGGAAAGACGAAAATATAAATGCGTATATTGGTGATAAGGAGACTATTAACAGGCTTTTAAAAGATATGGCAAATATTATGAATCTGGAAGATGGAGGAAGTGATTATAAGCCAGAGGCTGAGTGGCGGTTGTATTTTGATGATTTCAAGAAGTTTTATGGTGATAAGGAACGATATGAACGGGATGATTCTGATGAAGATGATTCTTATATTGCAAATGTAATGCGAATAAAGAACCTTTACTATAACAGAACATTTTCTGAGAAGGAGGTTGATTCAATTATTGAGGGTATTATGGCAACAAGGACACTGGATTCCAAGTCGGCGCAGGAGCTTGTCAGGAAGGTTGAGGACAATATGACTACGGTATTTTACAAGAGAACGCCGAGACATATATGTAAGGTTCAGGAGCCGGAGCTTGCAGACAGAGAGCTGCTGAAGGACAATCTTGCCATTATACAGAAAGCAATTGATGATAATGTGAGAATACAATTCAGATTCAATGGCTATTCTTATGAGAAAAAGCTGGAGCCGGTCAGGGAAGAGTCAGACGAGCTTAGCCCATACTATATTGTTGCGAGTGGTGGAAAATACTATCTGCTGGCGGCTAAAGAGTATGAAGGTTACAAGCCCAATATGTCTATATGGCGGATTGACCTTATGACGGGTATAGAGATTCCGGGAAGGAATGACAGGCTTCATATTAAGGGGATACCGCGTATTCCAAAGAAAAATGTTTTAAATCTTCCAGAAAAATGGTCAGAAGATTTTCAGTTGAAACATCTTAATATGTCGTTTGATAAGCCGGTTCCGGTAATACTAAGGATTAAGAGTGAAAAATGTGAAGACAATCCGAAAAAGAGAGTCCGTCCCGGATATACATTTTTGCATGACTGGTTCGGAGATTCATTTACATACATAAGAACAGAAAAAGAGCCACCATATGACGATATCGTCAGGGTGGAGTGTTCACCTTATGGTATGGCACACTGGGCATTGCAATACAGTGAACTTGTGGAAGTTCTTGAGCCGGAAAGTCTGCGGGAAGATATAAAAATTAAGATAAAGGCGTTGAATGAAAAGTATTTATTGTGAAAAGAAGTTAGATTAATAGGAGGGAAGTGGAGTTTATGTCAAAAGTATCTTTTGTGATTGGAGCGATGGCTTCTGGTAAAACATATTTCATAAAACATTTTTTTGCTGATAAGGATGTTGATGTTTTAAATATTTTTGACTATCAACAAAAGGCATATAAAGAATCTGGATTTGGAGAAATGATGCCTATAGGAGTTCAATTCAGATGTTTGATGAAAGCTAATGATATGCTTCTTAACGATATCATAGAAAAACTGAAATGTGGAAGAGATGTTGTAGTAGAACAGACATTTTTTAAAGCAAAGCGTCGAATTGTTTATGTTGATGCGATACGTGAATCTGTTGATGCAGAAATGGAAATATATGTTATGTGCCCAAGTGATGAGAGATGGCAGAAAAATATTAGAATAAGAAATTTGGAAGAGGGGTGTGGCTCTTTTAAGATGAATACTTCAGAGATAGAATTTCCGAATCCGATTGAAGGATTTGATTCAATTTATGAGGTGTCAGAAGATGGCATTAAATTAAGAATAGATCCGCCTTTGGATGAGCAGTTCCTGATAGATGCAAGAAAACAGATTACAGACGAAAAAGAGAGAATAGAAAAAGAAGATGATAAATCAAGGAAACGTAAAGCTTTATTGGAGAGTATGAAAACACGACCGTTTTGGCACTATTGTGAAGTGTGTGGAAAGAAGGAGTTTTTGACTGACGAAGATGCATTCAATAGAGGATGGGATTACCCGCCTAAAATGGGTTCCTTTGGGCTGCTTGGACCTCGGACATGTGGAAATTGCCAAATGAGGGATACTTTGTACTGGAAGATACAGACATCTGGGAAGCTTCCGATAGTCATAGAAGGAGATTTGAACGATAAAGATCTTATTACTTGGAGACGTATAAAAGGAGAACCGGAGAGCCTCCTTAACGAAGAAAATCAGTAATGGGAGAACTTTACATTAATCAATGGAGGAATGTAAATGATTGATATAACAATGTCAGATGATTATAGGAAGTTTTTAGAAGAACAAAATTATAAGTTTACAGATTCCCAGACAGCAACTCTTGTCTGGAATGACCCAATGAAAAACAGACAGCAGAAGCTCACGGCATTGGCTTTATTAAGGGAGACTACGAAAGATATTGTACTTAAGAAGCAGCTTACCGAAAGAATTGAATATGAAAATAAATTGTTTGATACATTTAAAGATAATTCTAAAGGCAGGTATGTGTATTTTGTAGAAGACAAAGAAGGGGACAGCAGAGGTTTTTTCGGTGATTATGAAAGAGCTGTTCGTTATATTACTAAATGCATAGCAGAAGATGAAATGCATAACAATAAGTATATGGAAGAAAATAAAAAAGAAATAATAAATAGTGAATTGTTATATGAAATACATAAGCAGATAATTGTGAAATCGGATGATGATGAGAAGAATCTGGTAAGGTGTACGGGAAGACCCGGTTCAAAATTTAATTATGAAAAATATGAGGATTATGATGGTCTGCCAGTGGGAACTTATACATTAAATAACAAAGGGAATATAGTTCATTGGTGGAGTGATGAATTGTCAAAAGATGAAGTAGGCATAGTAAATCCATTCAGACCAGAAAGATTTGAATATGCATTTTTTGAAATCCCATTTTGTTATAAATCAGCAGGCACTCCGGTGAAGAATATAGTAAATGGAACATATGGAATACTTTCATCTGGCGAAGATGACTGGAATGATTATCTTCAAGAGATTAAAGACAGAAAATGGGAAGTTGATTATTCAGATATTCAGGCCGTGGTTTTATATCCAACAAAGTCGGAGTACTGGGATCATATGCATTGTAATCCATTACATCTTCAGATGGAACTGCCGCCATATAAGGAGAACAAAAAGGAAGATTCAGCTTATAGAAGAGCCATGGAGGCACTCAGTGATTATTGCTTTTACAAAGGAGAGCACAATACAGAGAAAACAGCTAAACGGTGTATGAGGGAGTATGGAGAGATATGTGCAAAGAAAAAATAAAACAAAGAATCCACATTTTGTCTGCCGTTATGTGGGCACAGGAACATCATAACCAAATTATGTATCTGGTGGATAGTGCAAAGGATAAAGCTTGTTTTCAGGAGATGCTGATGGAACATTATTATTTTGACAGAGAACAGGCATGTGCTATTTCGGATATGAGAATGAGTGTGTATACAGCATTAGAAAAAGATAGAACAAAAAAGGAAATACAGGAATTATTAATGAAAATGTAATTATAAGAAAATGGAGGGTGTCAGATGGAATTAAAACAATCAGATACGATAAATAAATATGATAAAGAAATGAAACCACAAGAGGAGATAAAACATTTTCAGGAATCAGCGGCACTTTTTTATAAAGATGCACAGGAATTATACAAAGAAGATGTCAAAAGAAGAAAGAATAATTAAAGGTGAAGTATGAGTATTGAGTATAATGTGCTTAATATATTAAAGGAACACAGTTCCAAAGAGGCTGCAATAACGCTGAAGGTTACTGATATCGTTACTTATATGCATAAGGATTATGATAAAAGCATTACAGATAAACAGGTCAGGAAAGCGTTAAAGGATTTGACGGACTCAGAACTTAATCTGCCTGATGAACAGAAGGTAATCAGATACAGGACATATGACAATGAACGCCGCAAGACAGATTATTATTATAACAACATTATAACCGATGTAGAGTTTAAATTCCTAATTGATTCTGTGTTGTACAGTAACATTTTTAATAATGAAAGAGCATTGGATTTAGCCGGGCGGATTCAGACTTTATCAGGGAAGAATCTGAAAGATATAACACCTTATGCAAATGCTTCTTTCGGGCGGACCAGATATGCACAGAATACAGATGTTCTGGCAAACTGCCAGCTTATAATTGAAGCCATTAAAAATAACAATTACATAGAATTTGACTGGAATGTATATGATGTTAAGAATAAAAATGTTTATCTGCATTTTCAGGGAAGAAGAACGGTGATTCCTATAAGACTTATGCTCAATAATGGAAGATATTTCTGTCTGGTAAGATACAGGGACAGCAGGAAAGTGTATACATACAGTGTTGACCTTATGACCAGATTAAGAGTAAAGGAACAGAGGAAAAGTGATGGAATAGGCTTTCATAACCTTAATATACCATTAGAGAGAGCAGTATATATTCTGAATCACCCTTACATGATGGGCGGTGAATTAAGGTCTTATATTGTCAGGATAGACAGGGAGTATTTTTCAAGACTGATAGATGATTTTTCATATGAGATAAATGTTTTGAAAGAAACGGATACAACAGTTGATATCCGTGTAAATGCGTCATGCAAGGGAATGGCATACTGGCTGTGTCATCATTATGATATAGCTTCAATTGTTGATAATAAGGATAAGGAATTGAATAAAGAATTAAAGAAGGCAGTAGAGTCTATATTAAGACAGGTACAGGATTGAAAAAAGGAGGAACACGAATGAACTACTATATTAGTGATATGCATTTCTTCCATAAAAATGTGACAAAGGAAGGCAATAATTTTGATAACCGTCCATTTAATTCATTAGCTGAAATGCACCAGTATATGAAAGAAAAATGGAACAGTAAGATTACAAATGGTGATACAGTTTATATTCTTGGAGATATTGCCATGCGGGGTACAAACGAGGAGCTGATAGCCTTAGTTGCACAGTTAAAGGGCAGGAAAGTTCTTATTAAAGGAAATCATGATGATGTTTCCGATTTGAGGTATAAGAATCTGTTTGAGGAAACATGCACTTACAAGGAGGTTACAGACCATATAGGTCAGGAAGCGTACAAGCTGGTATTGAGCCATTATCCTATTCTTATGTGGAATGGGCAGCATAGGGGAACAATACATTTGTATGGACATACGCATAACACGCCAGAAGATACATTTTTTCAGGAATGTTTACGACAGCTTAATCTTAAGAATATCCAGAATTCTGTGAAATGTCCTGAGCTTGCAAGGGCTTACAATGTAGGCTGCATGATGCCGTATATGAATTATGAGCCACGTACACTGAAGGAAATACTTAATAAATAACATACTTAATAAATAGCATACGGAGGGAATATATGGCGACATATGTGATATCGGATATTCATGGTGAATACGGGAAGTTTATGGAACTGCTGGATATAATACATTTTTCAGATAAAGATATATTGTATGTGCTGGGAGATGTTGTTGACAGAGGAAAGAACCCGGTAAAGACGCTCCTTAAGATGATGGAAATGCCAAATGTTATACCTATAGCAGGTAACCATGAACAGATGATGCTGGAATGTATGTCGGTTCTTATTAATGAAGTAAAAGATGAGAATTCCATCAAAGAATTTGCAGAAAAGTTTAGTGACGATATGTTCCAGAAGCTTTATGCATGGCAGAGAAATGGTGGGATTGCAACCACTGATGAGCTGAGTAAGCTGGATAATGAGACAAGAAAAGATGTGCTTGATTATGTGGCAGATTTTTCATGGTACGAGAAGGTAGCGGTTAATGGACAGAAGTATCTTCTTGTGCATGGAGGGCTTGGCAATTTCGATATTAAGAGGGACATTGATGATTATTCGCTTGATGAGCTTGTATGGTCAAGGGTGGATTATGATGTCAGATATTTTGATGATGTAATAACTGTCACAGGGCATACACCAACAAGATATATTGAGGACAATCCCAGACCAGGCTATGTGTACAGAAAGAATAATCACATTGATATTGACTGTGGTGCATATCTGCCGGGTGGAAGGCTTGCGGCAATATGTCTGGACACAGGTGAAGAATTTTATTCTGGTGGCAATGATAAAGACTGAGAATTTATGGAGGAATGTACATGAAAATATATTGCATGAGTGATATTCATCATCACATGATTGGATTTGGGTCGTGGCATACATGGTAATAGGACTTATATGTCCGCCGCTTGGAGCAGTCATAATGTTTATTTGGTTATTTCATTAATGAATGAACTTCTTTTATATGATTATTTATGCTATCATATAAAAGAAGTTTTTTGCATTATCGTGGAGTTTGGAGGTGCAATATGCCTAAATCATCAAATCAGAAATTGAAGCTTATATATCTTATGAAGATTTTTCTGGAGAGAACGGATGAAACACAGAGTGGGGAAAAGTCTGTATTGGAAGCGAAGTTTGATAAATCAGTGCTGCAAGGGATAGACTTTAAAGGGGAAAAAGCTGGAGAAATCATAAAGAAATTCATGTTGAAGATTTGTTACATAGAATTAAATTTGTAATTAATCACAATAGTGGATCACATTTAAAGGAGAGTTGTATTGGAAAATGAGTTGTTTTTATGGCCATATAAAAATATGGATTTTTGGAAAATAGAAAACAGTGAAAACGTTGTAGAGATTAAATGGAGTCATAATTGCTTTGAAGATTATAAAAACCTGGCTCTTGATTTTTATGATTGTGGATATAAGACATTTGAAGAAGTGATTGATAGTGGGCATGATAATGTTAAATCAGATATGTGGTTTCTAGCGGGGATTTTTTTGCTTCGTCAAAGTATTGAATTAGGATTAAAAGCATTAATTTGTAGAATATGTAACAATAAAAAGTGTATTCAAGAAATATTTGAAAGATGTTGCCATGATTTATCTATGCTTTTTAAGAACTATTACGATGTTGGAAATGAAGAATTTTTAGATGATGCCGAAAAGAAGTGGCTGAAAGAATATCTGTATTCGTTAGAAGAAGTTGACAGTAAATCAGATATGTTTAGATTTCCCTTTGAAGATGAATTCCTTTCAAAATATAGGGATATGTTTTTAGATAATGTTGAGGTGGCTAATAATTTGGTACAAGCATTTGGTTTGGTTTATAAATGTGTGCAAAAAGGGGAAATATTAGAAGTATTTGATAGTAATTTTAAATCAGAATTCTTTGTTTTTGCATCTCATGGCATAGGAAATTGCTATTTATGGCAAAGAGTGTCTGATGAAGGATTTCATGTAAAGATAACAGGATATAATGCGGTTATAGATTACATTTATAATAATCAAAATATTTTACCACAGGTAAAGATTTATCCATTAATGTTTATGTTTAGAAATACAATAGAGTTATGTCTAAAAAGGTTATTTTACAGTAGAGTGGAAAAAGGTGTGACATTAAAAGTATTTAATTCTAAAAGGCGGAGCCATTTGATAAACAAGGATTTATGGAAAAATGTTAAGCCTGTAATTGAGAGGTATGCAAGAGCCTCTGATAGTGATTTAGAAATGATTCAAATAGTAGGCAACGCATTATGTACAATAGATCAGATAGATAAAAATGGTGATATGTTTAGATATCCAACAACATACAGTTTAGAATATAAGTTCGATAAAAAAAGCATTGATATTGGCAATGCTTATAGATACATTAAGTCACTGATAAATTTCTTGGATGGTTGTGATTCAATGCTTGCTGAAATAGCGGAATATGAAAGTGATATGAGAACGGAATATGAAGCCGAGATGAGTAGTTATATGGTTTGGTAATTAGAACAAAAATAAAGGTAAGAGGTATACTGATTATAGGCTTTGTAAGTTTGATTAGTTGGTTAATGGGAGGTGTTATTATTAAACTTATTATCTGCGGAAATGGATTAGATATCCATGTAGGATTAAACACAAGTTATAGAGCTTATAGAGATTATTTAGTAAATAAAAAGATATATGAAGGTGAGAGTGCAATTTCAATTATAGAAAAATCCGATTTTTTTATTCCTAGAGATAAAGACTGTTGGACGGACTTGGAAAATGCACTTACATTTGATTATAGAAAATATATTACTCAATACATAGATGCGTTTGATAGAGATATTGATGTTAATAATTATGAAACTAGTATTGTGCAAATGAACTCTGCTAAACAATTTTTTAAGAATAATCCACAAGATATTGCAAGAGATTTTACAAATAATTGGTTTTGGGAATGGATAGCAAGAGAGTATTATAATAATATTGAAGATGTATGCTATAAAAATAGTAATGATAGCATACATGAAGTTATCGATAGAGATTGCATTTGTATCAACTTTAATTATACGCATACATTAGAAGATATGTTTGATATAAATAAAACTAATGTATTATACATTCATAACAGACTTCCAGATAAAAGAAATTTAAACGATAAGGGAATTGATTTTGAAAGAGATATATTAGCATTAGCTAAGAAGCAATTTCAGTTTGGATCAGTTAATAATTATCTAGACGAATGGATAAACTTTGCCAATTCTATTAAATTGAAAAGTAGTCAAAAATTGATGAGTAAAAAGAGTTTAATAGATAACTTAAAAGAAATATATTATGCATTCTCAAAGAAGCTTTCAATGAATTATGATGTATTAAGTAAATTCATTGATGAGAATAAAACGAAAATAACGGAGGTTATAGTGCTAGGACACTCTATGCTGGGTGTTGACGAACCTTATTATAGAGATGTTATTGTTCCGAAGTTAAAAGATGTACATTGGGATGTGTATTGGCATAAATTTGATGATGCAAGTATTTTTATTGAAAAATATAAATTGCCAGAGGCGAAATCTAAAGAGTGGTAAATCAAATGTTGGAAGCAAAATAGAACATTTATATTATGGATTATGGTATATATTATGACATGGATTCAAAAATAAATGGAGAGGCAGGAACATAAAATATGAGTTTGAAAAATGTATTGATTATTGTTGATAACATTGACGAATCAATTGATTTTTATGAAGAACTGTTTGGACTGCGTGTGATTACAAGGCAGGAAGGCAATGTGATAATGTCAGAGGGGCTTGTATTACAGGATGTAGATGTATGGTATGATAGTACAAAAATACATACAACTCCACATAACAATATGACAGAACTTTATTTTGAAGATAATGATATAGAAGGTATTATTGAAAAAATGGAGTCTGGCAAGTATGTTGTAAGTTATGTTACGGAATTAATGGAACTTGAAGGTGGACAGAAGCTTGTAAGATTTTATGATCCATCAGGAAATCTTATAGAAGTACGAACACCAATTAACTATAATTGATATGAAATGGATTTGAGGAGAAATATGCAGATATTTGTAGATGCAGATGCGTGTCCGGTAGTGGACATTGTCGAGACAATAGCAGAGAAATACAATATTCCAACCACATTGCTGTGTGATACAAATCATATTTTGTATTCTGATTACAGCGAGGTAATTGTAGTAGGTGCAGGAATAGATGCTGTAGATTATAAGCTGATTAGCATATGTCATAAAGGGGATGTTGTAGTATCGCAGGATTATGGTGTCGCTGCTATGGCTTTAGGTAAGGGGGCGTATGCTATTCATCAATCCGGTAAGTGGTATACGAATGAAAATATAGATCAGATGCTTATGGAGAGGCATCTTAACAAGAAAGCAAGACGTAGCTCTCACAAAAATCATATAAAGGGACCAAGAAAGCGTACAGAAGAAGATGATGTACGCTTTGCACAGTCCTTTGAAAAACTAATACTTATGGCAAAGTCAAAAGAAGGTGCTCAGAGTGGGACTATTTAAGAAAAAGACAGTTACAAAGACATATGATAAAGAAAATAAGAAACCAGTTATCAAGGCGAGCATATGTAATGGCGAGCAGGTTGCAGGCTTTAAGGACATTCATACAGGTAAGATAGAAGAGATTATGCTGATTAAGAACCAGGCAGACCTTGATGTATTCAAGAAAATGTATGGAATAGATGATGAGATAGACAAGGAATATTAAACAATGTATTTGATTAAGACGATAA
>ERZ791887.902-NODE-902-length-23492-cov-5.299228_pt1 | contig 23492 bp, 16 predicted proteins | sample MGYA00510157_ERZ791887 | MGnify/ENA primary metagenome ERZ791887 (study PRJEB30046, sample SAMN00792112) | human gut metagenome | study: EMG produced TPA metagenomics assembly of the A metagenome-wide association study of gut microbiota in type 2... | reverse complement strand
GAGACGCATCGCCGTTGGCTGTTCATAAATTATTAGTCAGAACAGTCTACTACAGTTACGCAAGGATACAAACGAGAATTCCCCGGCAGATGGCACATATCACACAATGATGCCATCTGCCGGGGAATCTTTATTTCATTTTCAGAAGGGGCCTGCCACGATGGTGGTGCGCTGATTGCCGTAGAAATCCCGGTCGAAGACAATGTCCTCGCCCTCGGGGGTTTCAAACCGCTGCTCCGGCTCAAAGGCCATGCCCAGGGTGTCGGAGGTAATCAGCCGTGCTTCCGGCAGGAAAGCCTGGAAATTGGAATCCAGATGGAGCTGCCCGTTGTCCTCTTTCAGCTCCAGGATGATGTGATGCTCGTTGTCCACCAGGGCATCGGTGTCAATGTCGGCGGGCTTTGCGCCGTTGAAGTACACGTTGCCGCCCATCCACACCGGCAGGGGCATATAATAGCGGTCACGGTTCACGCCGCAGCCCTCGCCGCAATAGCCCTGGAAGCAGCTTTCCCACTGCTCCTGGGTCATATAGCCGGAGTAGGAGGCGGTGCCGCATTCCAGATTGCAGTCGTCCCACTCCATGGGGTCGCCGGGCTGCGGCTTGCAGATTTCTTGCAGCTGCTCCCGCACCGGCTGCTGGACGAACACGTTGTTATAGAAGCGCACGTCGCCATGGAGAATGGACATGAAGCCGGTGATTTCCGTCCGGTGGGGCAGATGAATGGGGGTGTAGCGGGTGGAGTCGTATTTGTCGGAACCGTTCTTCACGCCCTTGCCCACGGCGGTGACGGAACCGGCAATCAGATTGTGGACAAAGGCCACGCCCTGGGTGGGCAGCTTAATGGCACGCTCGGAGAGCAGAATGTTGTTGTCCACCAGGCAGGGGCCGTGGGCAATCTCGATAAACAGGTCTTCGCCCAAGCCCAGCCCCATGGTGTTCTTCCGCTGGAGCAGATAATCCCGGGGCATACAGTTGTCGTGGAACAGGTTGCCGGAGACCCGGGTGCCCTGGGTCTGCCAGTCCAGCCAGATGCCACGGACGCAGTGGTGGAAGTGGTTGTGGCGGATGGTCACGTCGATGGCGGCGTGGAACTTGATGCCGCCAATCTCAGCGCCTGCCAGATTGCGCTTGTTGTTGATGTGGTGGATGTGGTTGTTTTCAATCACGGAGAATACACAGCCCAGGTTGCCCACGATGCCGGTCTGTCCGCAGTCGTGGATGTCGCAGCCCCGGACGGTGTGGGAGCCGATGGTCTCCTTGCTCCATCCGTCAATCTGAGCGATGAGGGCGCAGTCCCGCTGGGTCTGGGTGCCGTCTTTATACTTGTAGTGGCTCCACTTGTTGTCGTTGCCCTGCTGCAAATATTTGCCCAGGGAAATGCCGGAGCATTTGGAGTTGGAAACCTCGCAGTTTTCAATCACCCAGCCCTTGGACCAGTGGGGGCCAATCATGCCGTCCTGCAAGGCGGTGGGGGGTGCCCACTGGGTGGCGGCCTTGGTGACCACGAAGCCGGTGAGGGTGATGTAGTTGACGTGCTCCTGCGCGGGGTAGAAGCAGTGGGGGCGGTAGGTAATCTCCACATCCTCCAGGTTGGGGTTCTTGCCCTGGAAGTTGGCATAAATCAGGGTGCTTTCCCCGTCCTCGCTCTGGGCGGTGTACCAGGTGTGCTTGGTAAATTCCTTGTCCCAGGAGCTTTCGTCCTCCACCGGATGCAGCACTTTTTCCAGGCTGTCCTGCTCATACAGGGACTTTTCGCCCAAGAACACATCGCCGGTGTGGCAGGGGACAATCTGATCCAGCCAGTCGCCCCAAACCCGGGTGGTGTAGGGGTTGTATGTGCCGAAGGCATCATTCGGGATGGTGACCACCCACACATCCTCCTGGAAATGGGTCCAGTTCTTCACCGGCTCTGCACCGGTAATCACGGCGGCCCGAGGTTCGGCGGAGCGGTAGACAATGGGGGCATCCTTGGTGCCTGCCCAGCGGGGGCTGACCTCCTCCCGGTATACGCCGGGGGCTACCAGCACCTGGTCACCGGCCTGGGCAACAAAGGCTGCCTGGCTGATGGTGCGGAAGGGGCGGTTTTTGCTGCCGTCGCCGGGGTGGGTGGCATTGCAGTCAACATAGCGAATCATGGTCATTCCTCCTGAAAAATATTTATTTGTTTACATTCATTATAAACGGACGTTTTCAAAAGTCAAGCCAACGGGAAAAATCCCGCAATAAGGGAAAACGCGCAATTTTTGCATATTCTTAATGACGCGGCGAACCCAGTACGGATACGTTGATTCCCTGACCCGCCCGGTGACGATACACAGAGGAAACCGGGGGATTTTCAGGCACAATGCACACGCCGCTGCTCAGCCGCAAACAGCCTGCGTAACCAGCGCCGCAATGCCCAAAATCAAAAGCACAAGGGGCACGCCGTAGGCATCGCTTTTCCTGACGGTATGCCAGCGGATGAAATTGGGGGTCATTTTCTGGTGATTTGCCTCCTGATAGGAGCAGTAAATATGCCGCCATTCCAGTTTGTAGCCCGCAAACGACCACACGGCAACCGCCACCATAAACCCGCCCATGATGCCCGCGAGTTTATTGTTCCAGATGCCTGCGCAAATCAGCATCAGCAGAATCCATCCGTAGCGGTGGAAATAGGCAAGTGCAATCACTGCCCATGCAGGTGCTTGCCGCTTGTTATGCTTGCTCTGTCTCACCATTTTCTCCTTTAACAATCATTTGACCATGCCCTGGCGCTCCCGCAGCAGAACGGTTTGGTGAATGGACGCAGCTTTCCGCACGGATTGTAGGGGCGGATAGAATCCGCCCGTCGCACCGCTCTGTCCCATCAGCTTGCGGGCGGATTCTATCCGCCCCTACAGGGCGTGTGCAAAACGGTTTCTGAGTGGTATCGAATCGGGCGGGTTAGGGAACTGACGTATCGGTACACGCCCCGTAGCGTCATTGTCCAGCGGCACTGCCGCCCTCAGCCCATTTTCAGGATAACGCCCACAATAGCGGACAGGAGGATAAACCAGATGGGGTGAAGCTTCTTGAGCTTTGGAATCAGATTGGTTCCTGCGTACACCCCGGCGGCCAGCAACACCGATTTCCAGCTGAGCTGTGCCGCCCCAATCTGATAAATGGAATCCACCCGCAAAATGGCAAACAGCACAATTTCCACCCCCGCCGCGCTGATGAGCGCCACCGAGGCCGGGCGTAAGCCATACAGAGCGGCATCCACCAGGGTGCTGGTGCGGAAGCGCTTCAAAAAGAAACTGATGCACAGGACGATGACAATGCTGGGGAAAATCAGCCCCAATGTCGCCGTCACTGCACCCACAATGCCCATCCAGGGGCTGCCCAGCTGGGAGCTTCCCACGGTATAGCCCACATAGGTTGCCATGTTCACCCCCAGGGGGCCGGGAGTGCTCTCGGACACGGCAATCATATCCGCCAGCTGCCCCGCCGTAAACCAGCCGGTTTTATCCGCAATTTCCCGCAGGAAGGGAACCGTTGCCATGCCGCCGCCAATGGCAAACAGGCCGGTTTTGCAGAATTCCCAAAAGAGTTTGCATAGAATCATTTGCCCCGCACCCCCAGCTTTGTGAACGCAACACCCAGAACGCCCGCGAGCAGCACGGAATAAATGGGGGAAAAGTCAAAAAACACCGCCGCCGCAAACAGCACCAGGTATAATCCCAGCGTCACCTTGTCCGTGACGGCGGACTTGATGAGCCGAACCACCGCATTGAAAATAAACACGCAGACGCACACCCGGATGCCGCCCATGGCATCCTTCACCCAGCTGATTTCCGCAAAATTGTGAATCAGCGCCGCAATCACGCAGATAATCACCGCCGAGGGGGAAACCACCCCCAACGTGGCGATCACGCCGCCCACAATCCCGGCGTATTTCCGCCCGATGAAGGTTGCCACATTCACCGCAATCGCGCCGGGTGTACACTGACTGATGGCATAGTAGTCCGCCAGCTCCCCCTCCGTTGCCCATTTCTTCCGCTCCACAACCTCCCGCTGGATGATGGGCAGCATGGCATAGCCGCCGCCAAAGGTGACGGCTCCCACCCGGAAGAAGGCACAATAAAGCTCCAACAGCTTCTTCATAACGGTGCCCCGCTTTCTTCTATTTTCCCCATCATAGCACCTTTCGGAGAATCTTGTCAAGCGTTCGTGCCGTCAGGAAACAGGACGAAATCGCCGCCGCAGTCACTTGTGGAAGCATAGCCGTTCACACCGAATACATGGCTGACGTTCTCCCGGGACAGCACCTGCTGCGGGGTGCCCTGGGCGTAGACCTCGCCGTCACAAATCATATACAGATAGTCACAATAATGAGCCGCCAAACGCAAATCATGAATGACCACCAGGGTGTCCTTTTGGGATTGCTTCAGGTAATCCATGACGAAAAGCTGGTGGCAAATGTCCAGGTGGTTGGTTGGCTCGTCCAGAATCATGGTGTGCGCCCCCTGGGCAATGGCACGGGCAATGAACACCATCTTCCGCTCGCCGCCGGACAGGCTTTGAATATTCCGCTCCGCCAGAGAGGCAACCCCCAATTCCTCCATGGCAGCCTGAACAATCTGCTTTCCGTTTCTGGGATTCTTGCGGGCGAACAGCCCCATGGAAACCACTTCCCGCACCGTGAAATCAAAAGTGCACTCGCTGTCCTGCCCCACATAGCCCAGGATGGAGGCCAGCTCCCGAGGGGAATAGGCGGTGACGGGTTTCCCGTCCAGGGAAATGGTGCCCTGCTGTTTCTGAACGGCACCGAAGGTGGTTTTTATCAGCGTAGACTTGCCGCAGCCGTTGGCTCCCACAATGCCCACAATTTCGCCGGGACGGGTGGAGAGGGAAACGGAATGGAGAACCTGTTTTCCACCCAGCTTGACGGCAATGGAATCATAGGATAATTTCATGTTTTGCCCCCTCCGTAACCACTGCGAATCATCAGGAACATGAAGAAGGGCGCACCGATAAAGGCAGTGACGATGCCAATGGGCAGCTCCACCGCACCGAAGGCGCACCGGGCAAAGGCATCCGCCCAGAGGATAAACACCGCCCCCAGCAGGGCACTCATGGGCATGACAATGCGGTTGTCATTGGTGCGGGAAATCAGCCGGGTTACATGGGGCACCACCAGCCCCACAAAGCCCACAATGCCGGTGATGGACACCAATGAGGCCACCACCAGGGAGCACACCAGGAACATACAGGAGCGGAACAGCCGCACCCGCAGGCCCATGGCGGCGGCATCCTCATCCCCCATCATCATCATGTTGAACCGGGTACCCATCAATGTGAAAACAATGGTGCCTATTACAACGAAAACTGCCGGAATGGTCAGCGTTTTCCACTGGGCGGCGGAAATGCTGCCCATCTGCCAGCTATACACGGCGGCGATGCCCTCCGGGCTTTTGGCACGGAAGATTAAAAAGCTGGTAACAGCACTCATCACCGCATTCACTGCCGTGCCGGACAGCAGCAGCGTTACCGGGCGGAGCTTGCCGCCGCCGGCCTTTTTTGCCAGAGAGTAAACCACCAGCGCCGAAAACAGCGCCCCCAGAAAGGCAAAGGCGGTGGTTTGCCGCTGCCCTGCCAAAAACTGAATGGGGGTGAGCAGTGCCAGGGAGGCTCCGGCGGAAGCGCCGGAGGAAATGCCCAGCACATAGGGGTCGGCAATGGGATTGAGCACCAGCGACTGCATGGCAGCGCCGCAGATGCCCAGCCCCGCCCCCACCAGCATGGCAAAAAGGGTGCGGGGCAGGCGGACAAACCACACGATTTTCAGGTGGGTTTTCAGGTAGACCCCTGCGTTCACCCGGGCATCCCCGGCAAACAGGTGGTCATAGATAATATCGTATACCTCCCGCAGCCCCAGCTGCGTGGAGCCGAAGCTGACGGTAATCAGGGCAGAGGCTGCCACCGCAGCAATCAGCAAAACAAAGAGAACCGTAATCCATACTTTTTTATTCATGCACATTCCTCATCGGCAAAAACAGGGATGACCAACCGGCCATCCCTGTTTAACGGGTCATACTTACCGGAACAGTTCCGGGTAGAAATACGCTGCCATGGTGCGGCAGGCACTGGCAGCACGGATGTCCTGCATCACACTGACCAGGGGAACCACCAGGAAGCGATTGTTCACAACGGCGGGAATGTCGGAACAAGCGGGGTTGTTGGTCACATAGGCAATCTTGTCCTCCACGCTCTGATTGCCGTAGTCGTTGATAATGATGATGTCGGGGTTGGCTTCCACCAGGGTTTCCACGGAGGTGTAGAACCAGCGGGAATCGGCTGCCTTGCGGGTGGTGTTGATGCCGCCGGCCAGCTCAATCAGATTGCTTTCCAGACCGGCAGCGGTGGTGTAAATCTGGTCTTCCTTGAACATATCCAGGACGAACACCCGGGGCTTTTCCTCGTCCTTTTTATCGGCAACCATGCCGTTGGTTTCGGCAATGGATGCCTTCATGTCTGCAATCAGAGCGGCAGCCTTGTCCTCCACCTTGAAAATTTTGCCCAGGTTTTCAATATCGGTGTAAATGTCCTCCACGGTTTCATCGGGGACGATGGTGCCGGTGATGGTCAGGCAGTTGATGCCCTCGGCTTCCAGCTGCTCGTAGGTGCCCCAGGAGCTGTCCTTGAACGCACTGATTTGACCAATCAGCAGGTCGGCACCGCTGGCAACGGCATTTTCGTTGGAGCGTTCGATTTCGGGGATATGCTCAAAGGCCTCTGCCAGCTCCTCCAGGGGAACCTCGGCGGGGTTGGTGTGGACGTTTTTGCCCACAATCCGGTCGCCCAGACCCAGCATCACCAGGTTTTCGGCGGAGTAGAGGTTGGCGCACAGCACGCCGGTGGGCATGGAGGTGAAGGTGACGACCCGGTCACCGTTCTGGATGGTGACAACGCCGTAGTCATCCTCGGCGGCGACGGCAGCGCCGGACAGGCAGGTCAGGGAGAGCAGCAGCGCCAGGACGAGACAGGAGAGTTTTTTGATGTTCATAACGGTTTTCCTTTCAAAAAAAGTGTGTCCTGCTAAAACAGGACACACAAAAAAACCTTCTGGGCAGAAAGGCAATTCACGCTCCGGTTTCGGCAGAGGTTCAACCAGCATTCCGGGATGTATCTGACTTATCTGCAGCAGCAGCTTCACAGTGACCGACTCGCGGAGCATTGCACTCCATTCCAGAGCCCGGAATACGATTCAATTACGGTGTCCATTATAAAAAGCGAGTCAAATATTGTCAATCTGGAATTTTTCCCAATTTCTTCCTGCCAAATTTGAGGTTGTTTATACGGCAAATACAGTTTTTCCGGTCATTGCCACACCCGGCAGCACCTGCGGGCATTCATTCTTTGTTTGTTTTTGGTTATCAAAACACTCACAGCCCTTTTCCGTTCCTTTTCAGGACTCTGCCTATAATGAGTACCATCAAAACAAAAACACATCCCATTCAAGGAGGAACTGAATGATGAAACCTAAATATCTTCCACTTCCTCGGTATACGTGTTGCCGTCGATGTGGTTTCGTTTTTCAATGACCAGAACGGTTTTTCCAGCTTCGTGCATCTGCTGGGCAAAGGCCGCACCGAACAGCCCTGCGCCCACCACCAGATAGTTATACCGAACCATTTTCTCTTTTTCGATCGGCAATTGCCTGCTGTTCCTGTTTCAGATTTTTTCTACATTGAAAGCGAGTATCAGGACAGCACATACCCCGTATGCGATGGTCTCAACCCAAATATAATTGGCTGAAGAAGCGGTATTTATTTCCATGCTTCCGTTCAATGCCTGAATAACTGCGCCGCTGATCGGTGTAGCGGCAACCATCAAGGAGGAATAAATTGACATGGTCAATCCATCGGTACGAAGTCCTGTTTTGAATTCAATATGGTCAATCACATCCGCCAGCATTGCCAAAATCAGGTAGCACGCAGGGGCAGAACCCAGACATTTGAGAGCCACACCCACTCCCACGATTACCATATTGCTGCCGCCAAATCCGGCAATAACACCGCCAATCACCCCGATGACCATGCCTATAAAGGTCATGTTTCTTTTTCCGAAACGGTTTGCCAAAGGCACGACCGCCACAGCCGCCACAGCCATGGGAATTGCGCCAAGAATCGCAAGGACAGACTGCGCCGCACCGGTGGAGTCATTGAGCACATTTTGGCAGAAAAAAACCATGGAACCATTTTTGACAGAGCCACTCCACTGGAAGAACAGGTAAAACAGGATAATGACCCACCACCACTTTTCAGTGGCAACGGCATACAGCTGCTGCCTCATTGGGACAGTGGCTTTGTTTTTTTGCGAAAGATTGGGAGATTCCCTCCTCCGTAACACGCTCTCTGGTAAAACGGAACTGAAGATAGATTGTCAGCGCAGTAAATACAGCGACAGCAGCCATGCAGATCAGCCACCGAATCTGGTTTTCGGTTTCGTAGGTAAGCAGATTCGCTACAAGAATCGGGAAAAACATCGATCCGGTGCCCATGACACCCAGGCCTGCGATATTTGTCACGGATGCCAACGCGCCCCGTTTTTCACTGTCTCTGGTTGATAAGGGAATCAGCGTGGAATTTGCTGTGTTGTAGATTGGATATGCAACCGTATAGTACAGGTTATAGGCAATCGCAATCCAGATGTAACGCGCGGTTCCCTGAAAGGGTACAATGAACATCAGTACGCTCGCAACAGACAGCGTCAGTGCGGACAGCAGCACCCAAGGGCGGGCTTTACCAGCCATTGTATGGGTTCGCTCAATGAGCTGTCCCACAATGAGATTCGCCGCCACAATAAAAACCGTTGATACCAGCTGCAGTGCCGACAGGAAGCCCGCGCTCAGGCCCAGCACATCACCCAGATACGCTTGCAGAAAGCTGGTAAAGATACCCGATGAAAGCATAGCGCCAAATGGTCCAATCAGATACCCAATCAGCATTTCCGGTGTTGATACCCGTTCCTGATTCGTCAGTGAGCCGGCAAGCGGATTTTCCCAGATTTTTTTTCATATTCACGATGGGTCCTCCTTTTCAGCCCTTTCCTTTCACAAGGAAACGACGATTCTAGGCGACCTCTAAAAACTACTTTTTGATAGTTTGGGCGAGAGATTTTATTCTAACAAAAGTTTTGAAAATGATGCATTGTCAGGGCAAAAGCTCCGTCCAACCAACCAAAGGGGTTTTTTAGAGGTGCACTCTATGTTTTGTTTCTTTTTCTCAATTCGCTGGGTGTACAGCCGAAGCGCTGGTTAAACATGGTGCGAAAAAGCTTATAGTTCGTAAAGCCGTGTTTCGCCAGCAAATCGGTCAATGGTTCATCCGAGACCAACAAATCCTTATAAATCTTCGCCAAACGCAGCTCATTGAGATAATTCAGATATGTCAGTCCTACGGTTTCCCGGAAAATTCGACAGAAATAATTTCTTTGCAGGTGGGTGAGCTCTGCCATCTCATCCAGCGTGATCGGCTCAGCATAATGAGCCTGAGTATAAGCAATCACCGCCGCAAGCCGTTCCCGGTTACGAGCATTCCCACGCAGCGCCGCCCTGGACACAGGGTCAGAGAAATTGGCATAGATGGTATAAATCACCTGAAGGGTCTTGGTTTCAAACAGCAGGATCCACCCAAAGGGTCTTTCCTCCTCCAAACGCTTCATTTCAATCATCAATTTCCGGATTTCCTCAATAACGGTCCGTTTTCTACTGTTGTGGGTCAAAGGATTAAAAACAATTTGCCGGTTTTGCGTAAACTGAAAAGTCTGTGCCAACGGTTCGGAAGGGACTTGCACCAAAATAGCTGTGTTGCCTGTCAGGCTGGTGGTGGAATGGAGCTCATTGGGGCCAAAAATCATCAAATCCCCGGCATGAAGCTGTATTTTGCGTCCATCGAGCTCCACCAGCAATTTGCCTTCAAGGATGCTGATGATTTCCAGTGCATCATGCCAGTGCATGGGGACATAGCTTCTGTCCTTGACGGAAAGCTCATAGTGAGTATGGGGGGTCGTATCCAGCCTGATATGCTCATACAAGTGTTGATCGTTCATTGCCATCAGCTTGTCTCTCCTTGTCACGTTTCGGTTAATTTCAACAGGCATATTTTATCCCCTTTCTCACCATAATGCAATCCATGTCCCCGCAAAACTGATAATCCTTACTTGGTCGTTATTTGGATTCCGGCCACCAGCCATGCTCCCAGCACCGGTTCAGTGCCCAGCCATCCATGGAGGTGCCGTGGGTATTGTTCTGGCCGTCCCCGGTGATGGGGGCAAATTTATCCCGATACATTTGATAGTTCCAGAAGAACCAACCAGCCGATGTCTCCCAAGCATCCAACTGCAATTGGGCAACCGCACGGTATTCTTTCTGACGAATGGCTGTTACCTCCGCATCGGTGCAGCCCTTTTTCCTGCCCATGTAGAACGGACGGCGGCACTCCAGACACCATTCTCCCACGATAACAGGCGTATGCTTCATCGCAGCGCGTATCTCCATGCGGCTGCAACCTACAAACAGGCGATAAATCCACTTTGCCGGAAAGGGCACGAAAGTTTCCATGGCGTAGAGGTAATTGTGCATATCCAGCATCACGTTTATCATTCCATGCTTGTTAAAGAAATCCTTCCACACCCCAAGCCGGAAGCCGTCGCTGAACACAATCACCTTATCCTCCGGAAGGTAAGCGCGGATGCGTTTGTACGCACGCTGATAGAAATCTTTTAAGAAAGCTGTGGGCACATGGCCGGAGCCTTTCGCCTCCTGCGGGTCCCGGGCATGGCCTGTGGAGGGAGCCGTTTTGTATACCAGCCAGCTGATTGGCTCATTGAGCACCTCTATCCCAAAAAGTCCCTTCCGCCCGGCATAGCGCTGCGCCAGACGCTCCAAAACGGTTAGCACGAACTCCACCTCATCGGGATTCTTGCACCATTTGCACACACCGGTGATGCCGCCGTTGTCATAGCCATTCTGTCCTCCGGGAACAGTATGCAAATCAATCAGTATCTGCAAGCCGCATTTCTCCGCCCAATCGAAGGCCTTATCCAAATAGGAGATACAGCCGATGAGTGGAGACCTGTCCCCAAAAATAAAATAAGGGACAGGAATCCGCACCGTATTCAGTCCGTGGTCACGAATGGCTTCAAAGTCCGCCTTGGTGACATAGGTCTGACGGTGCTGTTCCAAACGTTTGACAAGCTCATCGTGGGGCAGGTCCCGGTTCAGCCATATTTCATCGTTGGCCTGGGTACCCTCAAACAGCTGAGGGCTCATCCATTTTTCCAGCACCAGCCAGTTGCCCAGGCTGGTGCCTCTGATTTTCTCCACAAATATCGCTCCTTTCGCTATGTCTCCGTTTCGTAGGTCAAGAAATCAAAATAGGCACACTTCCGTTTCAGCATTCGGTCCTCACAGCCAATTGCCACAAAGCAGCCTGTAAACTCACCGAATCGGCTGAATTCGTCTGAGAACCGTGAAGTTTCAAATACGCCGCCGATACGGGAATATGTTTGGCCGTCCATGCTCCAGCTGAACCATGTACGATTTTGGCAAATGTCCAGGCGCAGATACACCGGCCCATCCTCCACCGCAATGCCCTGTCCTACGCAGTCACGCTTGGTGCCGTTTTCCACATGGGTCACCACCAGGGCAGGCCCTTGCAGCGCATCACTCCAGGTCTTGCCGAGATAGAGCCAATTCATATTGTCGTAATAGAGCATCAGTCCGGCACTCTGCTGATAAACCTCCGGCTGGAAATCCAATTTCGTCGTCACCCGGGCATGGAGGGAGGTCAGCTTTCTGGCCAGAATGCTGGCACGGTTCTGCGAACAATAGGATTCCTGGCCCCGCAGGCATACCCATCCGGGCCGTGTAATCGTATCTGCAAAGGATGCCGCATCGATGCGGGGTGTGTAGTACTGAATGCCCAGCTTGTCACAGTCAAAATCATCATGCTCCGGAAGTCCGGGCAGAATGCAGGGGGTAAGGCTGCTTTGTTCCGTTTTTTCACGAGCCAGATTGCCGCCATCCGCCGCGCGCAGCCACCCCTCCTTCGTCCAGATCATCTTCTGGATGGCCGTTTCCCGTCCCAGGACACATCGAAGCTCCGGCAGCATAGGACGGGAGCAATGGAACACCAGGTACGTTTCTCCCTCCGGTGTGTCCACATAGCTGCCATGGCCTGCCTTTTGCAGCAGCACATCGGGATTGTAAAGCTCCGGCTTCAAATGGTCCGTATCCAGGCTCCCGTCAAAATTCCTGGGCTGAGAAGTCAGCACAGGCCCGTTGGGGTCTGCCTGAAAGGGTCCCCAGGAGGTTTTGCTTCTGGCCATTGTGACGCAGTGACCGTAGCCCGTACCGCCCTCTGCACACATCAGATAGTACCATTCGCCCCGCTTTGTCAGGTGCGGAGCCTCCAGACATCCCCGGCTTGTGGCACCGGGCCAGATTCGCCTCGGGATGCCTGCAATGCGCTTTTCCCGGGGATCGTATTCCACCATGCAGATCTCACCGGGCTTTGTGCGATCATCCCGGGTTTCCCAATCCAGCGCCACCACATATTTTCTCCCATCGTCATCGTGGAACATGGATGCATCAAAGCCGGAGGAATGCAGATAAACCGGTTTGCTCCAGGGACCCCGTAAATCCTTGGCCGTAATCACAAAATTATCCACATCGAAAAAACGTGCATTCATGGAGTGCATGATGCCATAAACCACATAGAAAAGCTCCTCTGCTTCGCAGTAGGTCAGGCACGGAGCCCAAATGCCCTTGGCACTGGGTAGCCCCCGCAGATCCGCCTGCCGCTCATCCGTCAGCACATGACTGTACAATTCCCAATGCTCCAAATCAACGCTATGGTAGATGGGAATACCCGGAAACCACTCAAAGCTGGATACCGCCAGGTAATAATCCTTTCCTTTTCGACAGATACATGGATCAGGATTAAACCCCGGCAAAATCGGATTTGAAATCATCTTGTCACCATCCTTTGCTCCTGGGCTGCACTGATTCCGATGCAGCCCATGGTCTTATTAAGGCTTTTTCCGCTTCATACTCATCCCGAGCATCACAACACTTGCCAACAGCAGCGCACCGAAAGCCGCATCCATGGCATAGATGATTGCCTGCCACCAGGGAATCACCTGTTCCACACGGGTACCGTTGTCCATTCCATTCATAATGTCGCAGAAATTGGAAATGGTATAGAGGATGCGCTTGGTCGCTCCCCGCATGGCGCTGACCACCGTGGGGTCATTTTCAAAGGCTGCAAAGCTCATTTCACCGTTCAACAGCCAGCAATCGGTACCGGCCATGATGCCATCCAGCAGGGTCATATACTGCAAACCGCCGCCTGCATAATCCGTGATGACAAAGCCGTCGAAGCCCCACTCATTGCGGAGAATCTGTGTAATCAATCCCTCGTGGGCACTGACCCAGGTAGCACCAATGCGGATGAACGCGGACATCACCGCATGGGCGTTGCCCATGGAAGGCCGCACGGCATATTCAAAGGGCCGCAGCATGATTTCACGGGCTGCCTGCTCGTTGAACCACACCCCCGCACCGTCACGATGGGTGTCCTGCTCATTGAAGGCGAAGTGCTTTGCATAGGCAATGATGCCTTTGCTCTGGATGCCCCGAATCTCATACATGGCGGCCAGGCCGCTCAGGACAGGATCCTCCGAATAATATTCACTGTTCCGGCCGCCAAAGGCAGTGCGCTGGATGTTCATACCGGGCGCATAGATACCATTCACGCCGGACACCTGGGCATCCACGCCGAAGGCCTCACCAACCCGCTGGAGCAATTCCTGATTAAAGGTGGAGGCCAGAATTCCCTCGCAGGGCAGACGGCAGCCGGTGTCCTCGCCGCCCTGGGCAACGTTGGTGTCTTTGACATAGGCCGGTCCGTCAGCTTCCTTGGTTTCCGGTTTTGCCACAGAGGAGATGCCGGCAGTATTGCAGATTGCCGTGGTCAGGAGGCGGTTCATATTCCCGAAAGAAATCTGATCCATCAGCTGCTCCCAGCGTGGGTCGGTGATCTCCGCCCCCCGCAGCGCTGCAATGGTCAGTTCCCCGTTTTCTCCCAGGCTGGGCATGGTCCGAACTCGGGGATAGGCTTTTCTGGCAAAGTCGGAGTTTGTGATGTTCTGAAGGTCCTCCAGAAGATACTTGTTCATGGTAAAGGTCACGTTTCGCTTCGGGAAAGTCCCCTCCCAGTTGCTGCGGCTCACATATTCCACCCGGTTGGTACCTGCCCCGTCATAGCGGTTCATATCGGCAGAATCCAACTGATTGAAGATTTCCGCCCCGGTTTCCGCTGACACGGCATAGGTGGTTACATCCAGCTGTTCCTGCTCCAACGCCACAACAGCCAGCTCCGGGCGGGCTGCCGTTTCATTTCCAAGATAATCCGTCAAGCCCGCAATGCCTTTCGCCGCCATAATGTTATTCAGCGCATCATGGGCATCCGTTCCCACTGCCAGATAGTAGCTTCCGACATCCAGAATATACGTCTCGGTGCCATTGCTGTCATAGGAGGCAAACAGAGACTTGTCAATGGTTACGGTCACTGTTTCGGCTTCACCGGGGGCAAGCATTCCGGTTTTGGTAAAACCTGCCAGCTCCACAGAAGCCTTTTCCACACCGTATTCCACGTCATAAGCAGTATACGGCTTTTGCAGATACACCTGCACGGCGTGTTTTCCATCTACAGCCCCGGTATTCGTAACGGTGACGGTCACATCGTAGTCGCCGTCAGGCCGCTGGGATATCGCGAAATCCGAGTAATCGAAGCTGGTATAGCTCAGGCCATAGCCGAAGGGATAGGCAACATTGTCCGAATAGACATAATCTCCGGCACCGGGAGTGCCCATCAGCACATCCTCATAGCGGGTCTCATAGTAGCGGTAGCCAATGTAGATGCCCTCCGCATAGGCGTAGTAGTTGAACTGGGAGGATTCCAGGGACGAAATATCTCCCTCAAACTGTTGGGTAATGGTCATGCCAAAGTTCTGGGCCCAGGAGGCCATTGCCGGAGAGGACAGATTGTCTTTTACAAAGGTGGTGCTCAACCGGCCGGAGGGATTGGCCTTGCCAACCAGTGCATCCGCTACCGCATAGATGCCAGAGGAACCGGTGTTGCCAATCCACATCACAGTATCCACATCAATCGCCGGGTCGTTGAGGAAGTCCACCTGCATATTGAGCGCGGAATTGAGCAGCAGGATCACCTTTCCAAACTTCCCCTTGGCTTTGAAGGAAGTCAGCTTGACCAGCAGCTCTCTTTCCTCCGTGGAGATGGACAGGTAGCTGCCGTCCTCGGTGTTGGAGAAACCGCCGACCATCTGATCCTCACCCTCGCCGTTTTCCCGGGTCAGAACCACAATGGCAGCATCACCGGTGAAGGTATTCTGAAGCTCCACAGGGAAACGGTTCCATGGCACCTCATTAATAGAAGTACGGGTCACTCCAAAGGCTGCGCCTGCACCGCTGGCGTAGAAATCCCACAGTTCCTCGTTCACAGAAACGCCATCCGCCTCCAACGCTTGACGCAGCGTCGGATAATTTGTTTTGTCGTCGTTATTGCGCACACCCTGAGTGGAGCAGTTGATATAGGTGGAGGCAGTTCCAAAAAGGCTCACGCTGCTTCCTTCGCTGATGGGAGCGGAACCTCCCTCGTTTTTCAGCAGCACCAAGCCCTCCGCCTCCGCTTCACGGTACACCTGATTGATGTACTCCGCAGCAGCTTTTGCGTCGGTGTACTCTTTGGGATAGTAGACGGCATCCTCGTTCAACCCAGTAATCCGGCTGGTGGCAGTGCTCAGTGTGGAATTGATCACGGGTGCGTAGGACGCTACGGTCTGGGTTGCAATCATCGCAATCACCAGAATGGTAGAAAGCCAGGCACAGACCTTAGTCCAGCGATTTGTCGATAAATACTTTTTCATTGCATTATCCTGTGCTGCCCGGTTCCGGCGACAGGCCGCCCGGTGCCGCATCACGGCAGCAGTCAGACTGAACAGCCAGCCCAAAAGAGCCGTCAGTGCAGTCGCAATCATTGTGGGAGCAAAGCTGTTTCCGTCAACCCCGTAAAATACATTGGCAATGTAATTCAGCTGAGATACAATGTACTCCGCAAACCCCGCCAGGCCTGCCAGATACAGCACATAGGTCAGCAAGGTCAGGTTTTTCCCCGCAACCCCCGCAGCTGTTAAAAAGAGCCCCAGTACCAGAGCAATCGCCAACGAGACAACGCAGGGCATTAGAATCTCCGGGCAAAGCTTGTTGGTACCGTAATTCCAATAGAGGCAAAGAGCTGCGCCGCTGCACACGGTGGACAGCGCCGTCAGCGATGATGCGATACGGCCGCTCTTACTTGTTTGATTTGCCATTGCTTCTCCTCCGTCCTTTACTGCGCCTGCTTTGCCGGCCAGCGCGCATCGATGCCGTCCAGGTTGGAGGTATACTCTCGACCCTCCGTCCAGGTCAGCTCCACATCGGTATAGATTTTGATGCAGTCCACCATGGGTGCGGCAGCGTGCATGGAGCCGCCGTAGTCATGGGTATTTTCAGTAACCAGGCGGATGATGTTCTCGCCCTTGTGCAAATTCAGTTCCCCTGTAAGGATATAATCCTCGAAGGGACGCTTGGTGGAATAGTTGGGGTCCTGGTCCTTGGTAATGGCACCGGTCAGGTCGTAGTTCAGATTGAACACCTGCTCGTAAGTCTCCATCTGCTCCTTGTTCACAACGCTGTTGAAGGAGTAGACCGGATTGACGTATACCTTGTAGCCGTTTTTCTCGGCGGCAATACCATTCTCACCGCCGGTCAGGAAGAACATATCGTGCAGCTCCGGTGTCAGACGCAGCACCAGGGTGGCGTTTTCCACTTCCTCGGCGGCTGTGATACAGAACTCCAGGTAGCTGCCGGGGTTATACAGATAGCTGACATAATAGTCATTGCTGGCACCTGCATCATAGCAGTCCCACTCAATCAGGTAGAGGCCCTTGGGATTGGAGGACTCGCCGAAGCCCAGCTTATCCTCGAATTTTCCTGTATCGCCAATGGGAATGTCCGTCAGCTGGGTCAATTCCGCCTCGAACACAAAGGCCTTCTGCCACAGAACATATAAGTCCATGGGAGCGGTAATGCGGGCATTGGGGTCAAACTTTGTGCCAGGCTGGCAATCGGATGTGGTGTACCAGCCGAAGGCCTTGTAGCCTTCCCGTTCCGGGAAAGGCAGGCCACCTGTACGCATGCTGGAATACTTGTTGCGGGCAACCTCCTCCGTCAGATAGACGGCATCTGTCCCGTCGTTTACATGGAAGGTCAGAAGATAGCTGCCGCCTGCCTGAGCGTCTGTGCCCTTTTCGCCCCATCCGGCATAGAGCTTCAGATCTTCCGTGAGCGGACTGCCAAATACAAAGGCTTTTCTGCAGCGCTTGTCGGTATACCAGCCCGTAAACTCCATATCTTCCCGGCTGGGTTCTTCCGGCTCCACTGTCACAGCCCCATACTCCGACTGTACGGTAACACTGTCGGGTGCGCCGTCATAATTGTAAATATAGGTAATGCTCCGGGGCAGTGCCTTCCAGGATGCGTACACCGTCAGATCACCGGTGATTTCCAGGCTGTCCATATCCACCGCACTGGTGCAGGCAGAATCGTAATACCAACCCAGAAATTCGCAGCCCTCCCGCTGAGCATGGTCATAACGTCTGGCACTCTTTCCAATCTTCACCTTTTCGGTGTAGTTGGTGCCGTCGCCCAGATCATATGTAATCGTGCCGCGCAGCTGTGTCCAAACTGCATGGAGCTCCACATTGGAAGTAAGTTCCTCTTCAAAGTTGAACGGGGTCAGCTTTTTACCGCTACCAGTATACCAGCCGTCAAACTGGTAGTCCCCCTTGTCTCCCCGGATAGGTTCTTCAGGAGGTACAGCTTTCTCTCCCGCTGCCAAATCGATCACCTGGGCAGCGGGATTTTCTCCGCCGAAATAGCCCAAATCAAAGGTAACCGTTGCTTTTGTCTGCTTCCAGCCCGCGTAGAGAGTGGTGTCCTTCAGCAGCGGCTGGTGGAAATCAAAGGCCTCCGTGGCGCCAAGGTCTGAAAACCAACCGGTAAAGCTCCTGTTCTCCCGTTCCGGAACATCCGGCATCTGTGCTTCATCCAGCATTGTTCCGCCCTCTACACTGAAAACCTGTGCAGGGATACCGTCATCGCCGAAATCCACCGTAACGCGAACTTTACTGGTAGTCCAGCCTGCATAGAGAAACAGATCGTTTTCAATTTCTTGGGAAAAGTCAAAGGGGTCGCCGGCACAACGCTTGTTTAAGTACCAGCCTGTGAATACATAATCCTCACGGACAGGATCATTGGGCTTTTCCACCCTGCCGTCCGCATCAACTTCCGCCTGTTGGATTGCCTGATCCCGGTCATTGGGATTGAAGGTCACCACCCAGGCACTGCCGGTCTGGGTATCACCGGACTGCTTTTGATTGCACCCGCCCAGCAGCATACCGCTCAGCACAGCCAGCGCCACTGCGAGGATTGCTTTTAACACTGGTTTTTTCATTGTCTCCCTCGATTTCCGGCGATACAACCGCCTGGTATGTTCAAATAAGGTAGGAAAAGCAATGGAGCGGGTACTCCGGGTCACCCCAGGGCACCCGCTCCCAATTGGAGTGGAGAATTACTCGACGATGATTGTTACAGGAATCTCGTAAGCAGTCTTGGTCATCACACCGTTCACCGGGCCCATGGATACAGCGACGATGCTACCGTCGGCATTACGCAGACAGCTATTGTAAACCGTATGAGTTGCGATGATGGTGAATTCGTATGTGCCCTCGTCAGAATCAATGAATCCGGTGATGGAGCCGTTCTCGTCAATTTCCAGGCCCTCAGGCATATTACCCGTCACAGAGAAATCCACCGTCGCACCGGTGACAATTTCCAAGCCTACCATTTGCAGGAACCGCTCGTTGGCCGTCAGAGGCTCGGCGACGATGTTGTCACTGAGTGCATCGATCACAATCTCATCTCCAACATATGCTTCGATGGTGTTATCCATTGCATCGTATACTTCATCCGCCACAAGCACATCCAGAACAAAGGCAGGGGCAATGGAGACAGAGCAATTGGCCGAAGCAGCCAGCCAGCTATCCATCTTGGCAGACACGGTGAAGGTGTAGTCGCCGAACACAGCAGGCGTACCGCTGATCTCACCGGTATTTTCGTTCAGTGTCAAGCCAGTGGGCAGATCGGTTTCCACAGTATATACAACATTGGCTGCATTGATGGTCTCCGGTATCGCAATACTGCCAGCATAGGCAGAGCCCTGAACCGCCTGCCCCATCTCCACATCAGACCAGACAGAGGTATCATAGCCATTGTGGTTCATGGCGCTGTTGGCGTGCATGTACAGCACCCAGGTAGCAGACTCACGGGTGGTGTACCACTGAGCCAGGCTCTCTCGCTCATAATCAGTACCAACCGCAACCTTCACATCGCCCAGGCCATCCCGCAGGGTGGGATCCCACTGACCCACAGAGAAATAGCTCTTTCCGTTGTTCACATCATTCAGACCGGCACGGATCATCAGCTCGGGATTCATGGTGCCGTGAGAGCCGCCCATATCCGTGGTGTAGGAGCCGCGCATATTCCATTCATCGTGGAGCAGACCAGTGATGAAATTGTAGTTGCCATAGTTGTGCAGGGAACCGATGCGGTTCATGGCACCCATGGTACCCAGGCCATAGCCTTCTTCAATGAGCATCTGCAGCGGCTTGGCGTACAGTTCCCGGATTGCCTGCTCGGAGGCAAAGGTCATCAGGCCAGAGCGGTCAGTCTCCTGCTCGTTCAGAATGGCATGCTTCGGGCAGCAGGCCAGACCGCGGCTCTGAGCACCGGCACATTCACGATATGCCATACTGCCGGTGAGGAAGGGGTCGGAGGAGTAGTATTCGTGGGCACGGCCGGAGAAGGGGCTGCGGTGCAGGTTAACGGTGGGACCCCACCAACGGTTGTAGCCTTTCAGAAGGGCGATGTTGCCGATGATCTCGCCCTGACGGGTTGCCAGTTCGGAATTAAAAGAGGCGGCCAGGGAGGGATTGTCTGCAAACTGGTAGGTGCTGTTCAGGTTCAGAGGAGAATCAACGCCGCTCATAGAACCGTTGCCATCAATACCGTAGTCCAGATAGCTGCCGCCGGGCTGTGTTTTTTCGTTGGTAGCCTGCATGGTAACCACGTCCACCAGCTGATTCCAAGTCAGGCTGTTCAGGAACAGATCCCAGGCCTGCTGGCCGGTTTTTCCGATGAAGGCTTCCACATCGGTATCATCAGCGGTCAGCACCTCCTGACTCAGCGGGTCAATGCCGGACAGCTTGGACAGGCTGCAAATCTGGCTGCCATCCTCAGAGGCCTGCGTCATGGTGGCATAACGCTCCGTGTCCATGAACGCATTCACAGTTTCCAGCCAGGGCAGATTGGTCTTTTCCACATACTTGCCATTGTCTGCAGTGACTTCCGCGTCAGCATAGTCAGCAGGATCCACCACCACAGATCCGTCGGTATCCTTCACGCCATCCAGCACGAAGTCGAACCAGTAGTTGTACATTTCTGCGAACTCGTCAGAAATCAGCAAGGCATCCGCAGTAGGTGCCACAGGCTGGGTATTTGCAAACTCGCCGCGAACCATCAGGGTCATGGGGTCATTGTCGTTGGCATTGAAAGCGGCGGTATCCACGCCCCAGTCGTCGGTCTTTACGATGGTAGCGTTGCTGTTATCCCGGAGGGTGTAGAACATACCGTTTTCCGCAGAGAACAGATTTTGGGTCGGATTATCGGTATAGTCGTCCAGGCCCAGCAGAATGTGACTACCCAGGGTGAAGGAGGTGCTCACTCCAAAACCGCTTCCCTGAGCCACATAACCCGCATCCCAGGCATGGGAATCGGACAGGGCCATCACATTGTAGGTGCCGGCCTCCAGTGTATAACCAGTGCCAACACCCAGAATGTTACCGGCATCATAGGAAGCAAAGTCCTGCACATTCAGGGGGACGGAAACAGTCTGCTTTTCGCCGGGCTGAAGAATATCCGTCTTACCGAAGCCAGTGAGAACGACATAGGCCTTCTGGGTGGAGGAAGCGGCATTCACATAAGGCGCATTCACATAAACCTGAACAGTCTGCTTGCCCGCCGCTGCACCGGTGTTCTCCACCTCCACATCGGCCACCATCTGTTTGATCTCAGCCACATTCCCGGCAGAGGAAGCAAGTTTGTCTTCCAGATCTCTGACCTGGTCCAGCGCAACCTGTTTGCCGTCCTCAACTGCATACAGGTCAATGCTGTTAAAGGCAAAGGTGGAGTAGCTCAGGCCGTAACCAAAGGGATATACCACATCCTTGCTGTAGTCGAAATCTGCAAAGTCTGCTTCATTGGCAGCAGTCTCACCGTAGCGGTAGCCCATGTAAATATCTTCCTCATACTCCACACCCTTGGCAGTGAAAGAGCCATCCGCAGTAGCATAGGTGCTGCTGGAGCCGGTCTGCTCATTGCGCAGGATATTCTGCCAGGTGGGATCCTTGGTGAAGTCAGAGAAGAACATATCCACTGTGCGTCCGCTGGGATTGATGTCACCCGCAATGATTTTGCCAAAGGATTTCAGTCCATCAGCACCGGGACGGCCAAGCCAGATGATGGCATCGATGTTCTCATCCGACTGGGCTTCTGCCAGTTCAAAGTTATTGGAGGTATTCATCAGCAGAATGATCTTTTTGAAGCCCAGAGACTCCACATACTGAATCAGTTCTTCCTCGCTGTCAGAGAACTGAAGCTCATGCTTGTAAGCAATCCCATCCACCGTTGCGGGATTGGCATGCTTCATCTGACTGTAAGTCTGCTTCACATCGGCATCGTTCCAATCACCGCAGTAGTCAGAAACGAACTTGTACGCCACGCCGTCCTTGACACATACATCGCCCTTGACATAGGCCTTTGCAGGATCAAACGAAGCAGCGTCAGCGGCGGAGTATTCACCGGTGTTCACCGATTTATCAGCTCCCTCCGCACAGTCGCGGGAGATAATAATGAAGGCGGCATCCTTATGGTTGGAGTAGCTCTGTTCGTAATAAGTGTTGCCCACGAACAATTCCAGGGCAGGCGTTTCATTGCCCCGGTCAGTGGAGTTGATGACCTTGTAAGCATCGGTGATTCGTTCGTTCACCACAAAGCCAGCACCCTCCAATGCATCGGCGATGCTCATACCGCCAGTGCCAGAGGAGAAGTTTCCGCCAGAACCCGCACCAATGACGTTGACCTGGCTGATACCAAACACAGTCACCCGACCGCCGTTCAGCATGGGCAGTGCTTGGTTGTCATTTTTCAGAAGGATTTCGCCTTCAGCGGCGACCTGCTGGGTGATCTCGGCAGCTGCTTGCAATGTGCTCTCATAGGAGTTGTAGTCTGCAAAGTAGCGGCCATCGCTGGAGATGGGCGTGTCTGCGTAACTGACGGTTCCAGCCAGCAACATACTTGCCGCAACCGTAGCACTCAGCACTTTTTGAAATTGCCTGACGATTTTCTTCATGGGAATCTCCTTTCTTTTTTGAGGGTTACTACGTTTTTGCGTGGGAATCCAAGGGGTTTCACTGATATGATTATACCTAATTTCCTCGCTGTTCCGTTAGGCATAAAGTTAACCCATTTATAGGTCGTTATTATCTTTTTTATATTGATTGACCTATTATATCATCATCCCAGCATACCGCCTGACTTTCCCTCTGTGGATATTTCCAGAGTACCATTATGATTTATCAGCCCATGTCCGGCGATGCGGACTCCGGCACCTCCGCCTTCACCATGACCGGCGGCAGTCTGACCAGCAAGAACGGCCATGTTTTCCACATCACCAATACCCACGCCATCATCAGCCTGGAAAATGTGGCCATCTCCAACGAGGACAGCGAGGGTGTCCTGCTGTCCGTCTGCGACGATGGCTGGAACGGCGCTGAAAATAATGCCGAGCTGTTCGCCACCAGCCAGCAGCTGGAAGGATGCATCCTGGTGGGCAGCAACTCCAAATTCAGCCTGACCCTCACGGGCGGTTCCGGCTTTGTGGGCAGCATCTCCGGTGACATTCAGAACAGCAGCGGCACTGCCGTCTCCACCGCCGTTGGCGAAGTGTCCGTCACCCTGGACGATACCAGCACCTGGACACTGACCGCTGACACCCATATCACCAGCTTCACCGGCAGCGCCAGTCAGGTGATCTCCAATGGCTATCAGCTGTATGTGGACGGCATCGCCCTGACCGGCACAAAATAATTTTGCTTCTTTTCGTTCTTCTCCTTTCTTTGAATCCAGGCTCCGGTTTTCCGGGGTCTGGATTTCGTTATTTACAAATGCACCGGGTAGGGGCGGCTCGAAGCCGCCCGCTGCGGCGCAGCCGCTCAACATTCAACGAAC
>ERZ791887.897-NODE-897-length-23613-cov-65.785296_pt1 | contig 23613 bp, 26 predicted proteins | sample MGYA00510157_ERZ791887 | MGnify/ENA primary metagenome ERZ791887 (study PRJEB30046, sample SAMN00792112) | human gut metagenome | study: EMG produced TPA metagenomics assembly of the A metagenome-wide association study of gut microbiota in type 2... | reverse complement strand
TCTCTTACCTTGTAAGTAAGAGAACCCATAATTAATCATAACAAATAAGACAGGGAAATCAATTATTTTATTTACAAAAATTCAATGATTGATAGGACATTACGAAGATCATGAAACAAATTTTACGTTTCAACAAAATTATCAAGAGCATCATCATTGCCGGTGATTTATGCATTCTCAATGCACTCTTTATAACCTTGTACTATGTATTGGACACAGATACCCAGCGTATCCTTCTCTCCGATTCACTGCCGCAATTGTTGGTGTTGTTGAATTTGGTCTATCTCTTATGTAACTATTCCAAAGGAGTCGTGCTTCACCGCCGCATCGTACGTGCAGACCACATCGTAATGCGTGCCGTACGCAATACATTCTGCCATGCGGTAGTATTCATCAGCCTTATCACGCTGGTGCATTTCGGCAGCTTGTCCACACGCTTCCTCGTTATATTCTATACGGCATTCCTTGCACTGCTTGTATCATACAGACTCATATTCAGACATTTCGTCAAAATATACCGCCGCAAGGGAGGCAACCGTCGTACTGTTGCACTCGTGGGCGACGGCTCCAATATGGTCGAACTCTACGAAGAGATGACCGCCGACCCTACTTCCGGCTTCAAGGTAGTGGGCTATTTTGCCGAGCATCCTTCCGACAATTATCCGAAGGAATGCCACTATCTGGGCACTCCCCAAGAAGTAATCCCTTATCTTAAGAAAAGTAAGGCCGAACAGTTGTACTGCGGTCTTACTTCCTCGCATAGCAAAGAGATTCTGCCCATCATCAGCTACTGCGAAAACAACCTGATTCATTTTTACAGCGTGCCCAACGTACGCAACTACCTGAAACGGCGCATGCACCTTGAACTGATAGGAAACGTACCCGTACTGGACATTCGTCAGGAACCGTTGGCGCAACCCGAAAACCGGTTGGCAAAACGCTTGTTCGACATCGTGTTCTCACTATTGTTCCTATGCACAATCTTTCCTATCATCTTCATCATAATAGGACTGGCTATCAAGATAACCTCGCCCGGACCTATCTTCTTCAAGCAGAAGCGCAGCGGCGAGGAGAACAAGGAGTTCTGGTGCTATAAGTTCCGTTCCATGCGTGTCAACAAGGACAGCGATAAGGTGCAGGCTACTTTAAACGACCCGCGCAAAACCCGTCTGGGCAATTTCATGCGCAAAACAAACATCGACGAACTGCCGCAGTTCATCAACGTTCTGTTGGGCGACATGTCCGTAGTAGGTCCCCGCCCGCACATGCTGAAACATACCGAAGAATACTCCAAGCTGATTGATAAGTATATGGTACGCCACCTTGTCAAACCCGGCATCACCGGTTGGGCGCAAGTCACCGGCTTCCGCGGAGAGACCAGGGAACTCTGGCAGATGGAAGGACGTGTAGAGCGCGACATCTGGTATCTGGAACACTGGACATTCATGCTCGACCTGTACATTATCTACAAAACCGTGAAGAATGCGGTAAAAGGAGAAAAAGAAGCCTACTAAAACGAGTTGAAAGCTGAGAGTTAAAAATCAAAACACATGAGAAAAAGTCTGATTATTTTATTGTTGTTGCCGCTATTGCTGGCAGGGTGTCAAAGCTATAAAAAAGTTCCTTATCTTCAGGATGCACTGCAAGAAGTTGCCGCCGGAAATACCGGCACGGCTGATATGCCGTTGTATGATGCACGCATCATGCCGAAAGACCTGCTTACTATCGTAGTGAGTTGCCCCGAAGAACCGGAACTGGCAGAGCCTTTCAATTTGACAGTATCAACTCCTATCAGCAACATAGGAGATAAAATCACTACCCAACCAGTATTGCAACAATACCTCGTAGACAATGACGGAAATGTAGAATTTCCTGTATTGGGTACTATACACTTAGGTGGTCTTACCAAGAGAGAAGCCGAGCAATATATCAAGGACCAACTCAAGTCTCAGTTCCGTGAAACGCCCATTGTCACTGTGCGCATGATTAATTATAAAATATCTGTTATCGGTGAAGTCGGTCGTCCGGGAACTTTCACCATTTCCAACGAAAAAGTCAATATCTTTGAAGCCCTTGCCATGGCAGGCGATATGACTATCTACGGCATTCGCGACAATGTCAAACTGATTCGCGAAGACAATACCGGCAAGCGGGAGATTGTCACACTCAACCTGAACGATCAGGACATTCTGCAATCGCCGTATTACTACCTGCAACAGAATGACATCCTATATGTCACTCCCAATAAGACCAAGGCAAAGACATCCAATATCAGCAGCAGTACCACCATCTGGTTCTCGGTTATCGGCTCATTGGTATCACTGGCGAGTCTTATTATCGCAATTACAAAATAAGAGAAATAGAACCTCAACAAACGAAAATAAAAAATTACAGACGTGAAAGAAGAAATATACGACGGCCTGTTCGAAGAAAAAGAAGAAAATACCAATTGGCAGGCTATATTTTTCAAATACATCATCCGGTGGCCCTGGTTCATTGCCTCAGTCATTTTCTGTCTAATATGTGCTTGGCTCTATCTAAAGGTCACTACTCCTGTATATAACATCAATGCCTCCATTATCATTAAAGATGACAAAAAAGGCGGAAATACCGGCAATGACCTCAGTGCTTTTGAAGACCTCGGCATCATATCTTCTTCCAAGAATATCGATAATGAAATCGAAATTCTCCGCAGCAAATCGCTTATCAAGGACGTAGTCAGCGAACTGGGACTGTACATCAGCTATTCGGGCGAAGGCCGATTCCAAAAGCCCGATTTGTACGGCTCTTCTCCAGTACTTGTACATTTTCTGCCCGAAGATGCCGAACGGCTTAAAGCCCCCATCCTACTGACCGTCAACTATCAGTCCGGCAACCAGATAGATGTAACGGCAACCATCAATGGAAATACCATCAACAAACATTTCACGGAACTGCCCGCCGTTCTGTCCGGAGAGGCAGGTACGCTCACGTTTACCTCCAATCCCGCCACTCCCATTACCAGTAGCGGCAGTATAGATGTAAGTATTGTCAATCCGCTATCCATAGCCAAAGGATATCGGAGTGCCTTATCCATCGAACCGACCAGCAAGACCACTTCCGTTGTTACCGTATCGATAAAGAATACGAATAAAAAACGCGGCGAGGACTTTATAAACAAACTTGTCGAAATCTATAACAAAAACGCCAACAACGATAAAAACGAAGTGGCACAAAACACTGCCCGCTTCATCGATGAACGCATCTCCGTCATCAATCAGGAATTAGGCACTACGGAACAGGAACTGGAAAGTTTCAAGCGCGAGGCAGGGCTTACCGACCTTAGCAGTGATGCCCAACTTGCTGTCAGCGAACAGTCTGCCTACGAAAAGCTTTGCGTAGAGAACGGCACCCAGCTCAACCTGGTCCAATACCTCTCCGAGTATATTCAAAAACCGGAGAACGCAACCGCCACTCTTCCTGCCAATGTAGGACTGAACGACGAAACATTATCGGACCTCATCGCCCAATACAATGCGTTGATTCTGGAACGTAACCGTCTGTTGCGTACCTCTTCGGAAACCAACCCGGTTGTCCGTCGTCTCGAAAGCAACATACAAGACATGCGTGCCGGCATCCTCACAACCATCGCCAGTGTACGTAAAGGACTGCTTATCACCAAAGCCGACCTCGACCGACAGGCAGGTAAATACGCCGGACGCATCAGCAATGCTCCCGCTCAGGAACGCCGCTTTGTCAGCATCCAGCGTCAGCAGGAAATCAAGGCAGGACTCTATCTCATGTTGTTGCAGAAACGCGAGGAAAATAATATAGCGCTCGCCGCCACCGCTAACAACGCTAAAATCATAGATGATGCATTGGCCGACGATTTCCCTATATCACCCAATAAAAAAATAATTTATATGGCAGCATTTGTGCTCGGTCTCGGTATTCCGGTTGCCATCATCTACATACTGAACCTGCTGAGCTACCGCATCGAAGGACGCGCCGACGTTGAAAGACTCACCAATGTCTCCATTATCGGCGATGTTCCCTTGAACGATTCGGAAGACAAGCACGCCATTGCCGTCCGCGAAAACGACAACGACATCATGGCGGAAACTTTCCGTAGCCTGCGCACCAACCTGCTTTTCATGTTGGGCGACCCGGACAGAAAAGTCATTCTCGTCACCTCTACCATGAGCGGTGAAGGAAAAACATTCATAGCATCCAATTTAGCTGTCAGCCTGGCATTATTAGGCAAGAAGGTCATCATCGTGGGACTCGACATCCGCAAGCCGGGATTGAACAAGGTCTTCCGCATACACCACAAGGAAAAGGGAATCACCGGTTTCCTCTCCGCTCCCCAAAGTACCGATTTGCGTTCCATGATACTGCCTTCCGAAGTATCGGACAATCTTCATGTACTGCCCGGTGGAGCCATCCCGCCCAATCCCACGGAACTGTTGGCACGCAAATCCCTGGACGATGCCATCGAACTGTTGAAAAAAGACTACGACTATGTCGTGCTCGACACCGCCCCTATCGGCATGGTCACCGACACGCAGCTCATAGCACGCGTTGCCGACATCAGCGTTTACGTATGCCGTGCCGACTATACGCATAAGAACGACTACCAGCTCATCAACGAGCTGTACGCCAACAAGCGTTTGCCCGGTCTGTGCACCGTTATCAACGGCCTGGACATGAAAAAGAAGAAGTACGGCTACTATTACGGCTACGGCAAGTACGGCAGGTACTACGGCTACGGCAAGAAATACGGCTATGGCTACGGGTACGGTTATGGCGATACTTCCGATTCGAAATAAGATATTCACCCCATAAGCCTGGGGAACTTCTACATGCAATGCTGTCCTTGTTTCCGGGCTTATTTTTTGTTTGTTTGCTTGTATGCTGTGGCAGCAGAGCGCTGCTGCCCGGCATACTTTTTAACCCAACCGAACGTAAAAAACAATGCAGAATACGAATCACATAGAAACAAAAAACAATACAGCACCCCGCCAATGGCTGGTGGCCTATGTACAGTCGTGCCTTGAGAAAAAGACTGCGCAACGGCTTGCCGCTATGGGCATCGAGTGCTACCTGCCCGTCCAGAGCGAGATCCGCCAGTGGAGCGACCGCCGCAAACGGGTAGACCGTCTTGTGATTCCCATGATGATATTCGTGCATGTCACTCCGCAGGAACGGCCGCTCCCCCTAAGCCTGCAGGCGGTCAGCCGCTATATGGTACTGCGCGGCGAAAGCACTCCCGCCGTCATCCCCGACGAACAGATGAACCGGTTCCGCTTCATGCTCGACTACAGTCCCGAAGCGGTGGAAATGTGCAGCGCCCCGCTGGCTCCCGGCGATGCTGTGAAAGTAATAAAAGGGCCGCTTGCCGGACTCGAAGGAGAGCTTATCACTGTGAACGGGAAAAGTAAAGTTGCTGTGCGGCTGGATATGTTGGGGTGCGCGCATGTGGATGTGCCTATAGGATTTGTTGAGAAAAGGGGAGGGGGAGGAATAGAAGGACAAAAGAACAAAAAGACAAAAGAGATACAGAAGACAAAAGAAATACAAAAGACGAAAGAGACACTGAAGGCAAAAGGGATACAGAAGAGGAGGCAACAAGAAGAAAAGGCTGTACGATGATTTTACTTATCACCCTACAGCCTTTTCAGCATCCCGCTATCAGAATTCCTTCCCTACATCAAAGCAGGGACATTGCTTGGTCCACTCCATGGGTTCCACTTCTCCGTTTTCGTTCAGGTCGGGACTGAGGTCCCTGTGCCCCACTACACACGTACCGGGATAATCCTGTAATAACTTTCCTACCAGCACACTCAGCGAATGTCGCTGCCACTCTGTCCTCGTATCTTTCGGATTTCCGTAACGGTCCAGCCCACCTTCATAACAGATGCCTATCGAGTGAGCATTGTAGCCCCGCGCATGCGCCCCCACTTTGCTTACCGGACGGGTAGCCAGGACTCTTCCGTCACGCCGCACATAGAAATGATACCCCGTTCCGTCAAACCCTATAAGCCTGTGAGAAGCCTCCAGCGCCTGTTCGGTCAACGCATAGTTCTCGCGCGTGGAGCTACAATGGATTACTATCAGGTCAATCGCTCTCATCTCCTAAAATGTCATCGCATTCGCACCAAACACACCCAGCACAGCCGAAGCCACTGCAATTACCACTTTCAAAATCGTATCCCAAAAACCTTTACTTTTTCCCATACTTCTTTTTTTCAATTTAAAAATTTAAAATTCATCATTCAAAACACCTTATCCTTATCCCAACGGATTCTCTTCCTCACCGCCGGCATTTCCGCCACCGTTGCCGCTACCGCCCGATGTCTTGTTGTCGTCGGACACCAGCTCGAAATTGATGTTGTTGGGTGCGCCCTTCGTGGTGGCAACCGAGTCGTTCACCAGTCTGAGCGTAGTGGCGACCTTGAAATTAATCCGCACCTTGTCAATATTCTTCACCGTACAATCCTTGGGATTTTCCGTTGCTATGCAGTGAAACGAAGTGCGGAAGATACCGAAATCATCCAGACGGACACTGTTGCCGTCGGTCAGCTTCTCGCGCATGTTTCTCACAATCGCCTTGCCCACGTGCAGCACATCCTCTGCCGACATACCTCCCAAAGCCTCTATTTCTTCCGAGATGCGTTTCAAATCATACATCTTCGCGTCGCGCGGTTTTCTTTTCAGGATATAAACCAACGGAGACGTCTTGTCGCCAATCTTCTTGTAGCGCTGTGCGCGTACTACCAATGCTGTTGCCATAATTCTTAAGTTTTAATTGTTAATTGTAAATCATTCATCGCTCAATCCGAAGGGGCCCTTTCTTCTGACCGGCGATACAAAGATAGCACCTTCCCTACCCGCTTCCGCCCCTTTCCGCTCCTTCGCACATCATTGCACACCATAAAGCGTTTTTCTGCAACTTATGACACCTTACGACGCGATAAACTCTCCTTTTTTCTTTCGCAAACCACTAATATTCACTAACTTTACATCATAAAAACAAATAATAAAAAACATGGAAAAATCCTCTTTTATCCCCCGCAGCTACAGCAAAAGCGAGCTGGCAATCTTATACAGTCCCAACATCACGCCCAAGGCAGCCGTCCGCAAGCTCAACCGCTGGATAGCCTTCAAACCCGGACTCCTGGAACAGCTTGTCGCCACCGGCATGCTTCCCAATGCCAAGTGCTACACTCCGATTCAGGTGCACGTCATCGTAGAAGCATTGGGAGAACCATAGCCCCGAAAAGCCAGGCGTTTAAAAGCCGAATGCCCGGAGTTTGCATCTGAAACTCCGGGCATTCCAGCCTGAAACATGAGGCATTCCGGGAGCAAACACCCGGTCTTTCAGGAGCAAACTCACGGGGTTACCAGCCCCATCCACGGCAGCCTGTCCTTATCCAGGACCTTCCCCTGCATCTCGGTCATTATCTGTTCCTCCGATTCCCGTTCGTCATACCGCCCGCACGGCTGCCTCACAAACAGCACGCTTCCCGTCCGGCACAAATCCTGGTCGCGCACCTTCAACATATCCAGCCGGGTATAGCGCCTGTCCGGCTCCTCGATGCGACTTATGGAAAAGATGAAATCGGCAAGGTTCGCCCAGTTGGCGCTGCCCGAAATGGTATACATGTCTATCTCCTCCAGCTCGTTCTTCCCGTTCAGCTTTTTCAGGCTGCGGGGATGCGCCACGATAATCACCCAGACACCGTTGTTACGCCCCCACGCCTGCATCTGCGTCAGCATACCCTTGATGGCCTGCGTCTCCGTGTTGTAGCGTCCGGTTTCCATTTCCATAAAGAGGTACGGGTCGATGATGAGATACTTCAGCGGCATGGTGCGTTTCACCCGCTCCGCGCGCTCTATGATGTTGGCGGGCGTGGGCGAAACCTCGTGCAGGTCCAGGTGCACCATGTGTCTGTCCATGAAAGAGACGATGGGCTGCAACTGTTCGCGGGTGTATACCGCCGTGTTCACCTTGCCCAGCATCAGGCGGATAAGATTTGCCATGTGTTTGTTCTTGTCGGGAACCTCAAAAGAGAGGTAGCACACGTTACGTCCCGTCTTGGCCATGAGGCGGCAGGTCAGGTCGTTCAGAAAATCCGTCTTGCCGCTGTTGGGCTTTCCGGTGGCAATTATCAGTCCGCCCTGGTCGGTGGGATGGAACAACCGGTCGGTAAGCGGACCGTAACCCACATCGTAACCGTGGTCGTAATTGCCGTTCAGCACGTTCATAATCTCATCCGCACGTTCGCTCACGGTGATGATGTCCGACGTACGGTGCGGGCATGCCGAGCCGATAATCTCGCGCACCACATCGGCGCCGTACGCCACAAGCACGTCGGATATGTCCTTGCAGCCGCCGGGCAGGACGGTGAACAGGCATCGCGTCCCGAAATAGTCGGCAAGATGCTTCACAAGCGTCCTTCCGGGCAGGTCGCTGTCGCCGCAAATCACCAGCTCCTGCACCCGGTCCAGCCAGGGGCGGAAAGCCTCGAAACCTTTGGAAAGGTCGCTTGCCGCACCGTTAGGCACGCTGATAACATACGGATAGCCCGCCTCGCGCAACGTCAGCACATCCCTTTCCCCTTCGGTGACAATCAGGCGCGGAATACTCTCTTCGGCAATCAGCAGCGGGTTGATACAGTCGATGTTGTAAGGCGGGCAAGGCGTGGTGGGCGAATCCTGGCTCCAGCATTTGGTATAGCCGGAAGCGGTGGCATCGCACGAGCGGTACTTCACATTGACGGGCTGCCCGTTGATATAGTTCACATAGGCGATGCACTGGTACATCATCCCCGCAGCATTCTTTTTATCCTTTCCGTTCTTGCTATCCTTGCCTCCGAAACAGCGGTGTACCAAGCAACCGATACGTGCGTCGATGGCTGTTTTCAACGAGATTCCCATATCGGCAAGATAACGGCGGGCGGCAAGCTGTCCGGTATCGGTGGTCTCCGGGTCATCGGTCAGCGGCTTGATTTTGGCGATTACCTCAGGCGACAGCCGTTTGTAGTCTTCGGGAAGCATCGATACCTCAAATGCGGCGCTCCCTCCGCCTGCCGATACCATACCGCCCGTCTCTCCTTTCCCGGCACTTCCCTTTGCCATCGGCGAAGCTCCCGCCGGACTCCCGGCATCCTGCCACCCCGTGCTTCTGCGCTCTGTCCAGAAGTCCTTCAGCTTCCCGTGAAAGTCGCACCCCGCATAAAAGCAGCAATACAATCCCGTATCGCGCGAAATGGCAAGATGTTTTTTCCCGCACTTGGGACACTCTGCTATATAATTCTTCCCCGCTCTTCTACGCTCGGGAAAATCACTCAAATAATAAAACGGCTTCATCCTCCGAAATTTATAATTTATAACTCATAATTCAAAACTCACAACTCTCCCCATTCTCCGCTCAGCACGTTCCACTCCGCTTTCGCCCCCGGCCGGGGCGGCGCATTGTCCGGTATGTTCACCATCCCTTCCAGCGGGTCGTCGTAAAAGCGCAGGCCGCTTTCCTTATCCGTCCACTCAAACTCGCAGAGCGGATGGTTGTTGCGTTGTTCGCCCCGCATGTCGGCAAGGTTCTGTACCCGTTGCCGCCTTCCGGCATCCGCGGCATCTTTCAGCATCCGCAGTCCGCCGGCGGATTTCAGCAGGTTGTTCAGCCAGCACAGCCGCCCGACATGGGTGGATTTCATAAAGCGTTCCTGGCTTGCGAAGTAAGGTACCAGCAATTCATTCACCAGGTACACTACGTTGGCGCAGGCATCTTCGCGTGCCAGTCCCTCCTTCTGCTGGAAGCTGTCAATGAGCGGAGTTAAAATCCGCATCTTATCCACCCGATTTTTGTTGATGAGGTGAAAGAAATTACGTGCGGCTTCCAGGCTTTTTTCCGCAGAAGAAATCCTTCCGGAGGATGTATTATTCTTATTATCCTGTATAGTATATATATTATATATATCCTCCTGCGGTAATTTTACCGGTAAAGTTACCGGTAAAGTTTCCGCGGAATCATCCGTTTTTTCCTTCTCTTTCCAGAGGAAAGAATAGAACGAACTCATCCCGTACACATTGTCTCCGGGCACGATGCCGAACGCTCCGCTCAGCCTGACCGCTTCCACCAGATACCGCGCGTTCTTAAACTTCAGCGCCTTGCTGATATCATAGAAATTCTCTACAGGATAAACCGCATCCTCGTTCATGTAGGCGGTCATCCCCAACATCAGTTCCAACAGCTTTGCAATGGTGGAATCCGTAATTTTCCGACTTTTCCACTGCCCTATAGTCTTTTGCAGCTCCCGTACAGAAAGAGTAGTTTTATGTGCTTTCATAGCATTTATATTTTAAATTGTTTTAAAAACTGTTGCAAAGGTATACCTTTGTACCCAAATTACCTGTACCCACTATGTAGGTACAGGAATCAAATATTTCTATTTTATTAACTAAAACAAATTTATTATGAAATCGAACAGATTTATTTCCGATCATCCGGAATTCGGTGCATTCCTCAAAAAAGAACTGAAACAGCTTGGTATCCGAAGAGAAGCATTCCGTTCCACCTGTCACATGAAGCAAAACTATCTTGAGGACATAAAAAAGGGCTCCATAATTATGAGGTAGACAGCTACGAGATCATTCTGAGCGCATTTAAAGAGTTCACAACGCCTGAAAACGCACAACGTATCTATCGGGAAGGGGTAAAATTCTTATTCCCTAAGCTGAAAGAATAAGGTTCTGTTGCAGTTTTACGAAGAAAAATATTATTTAAATGTCTTCATAAAATTTGGCATATTGCGAGTTAATTCGTAATTTTGTCAAACATTTATCAATTATTATTGCTTTCGCCTTTTCTGAATATTGGGAGAGGCGAAAGCGTAGCATACCAATCGCCGCTTACTCAATTGAAAAATTTAACATATTTAAAATTTTAAACATGCAAAATATTTCATAAATCTTTTTGTAAATACCTCTAATAGACCTTAAAGTAAAAGTTGTACTGTTGTTACGAACTAAAATTTCATGCTTAACAGTACAATCTCGAAAAAAAATATTTCAAGTAATAAGCTGTAGCTCTGTCTTATAGAGAATCATTTCAAATATTTTGCATCACCAACAACAAATTGCTTTATAAAATATTTATAAGTAGTTTAAAAAGTTCCGTAAAAGGCAGTAAAATTCAAATTAATGGAATACATGTTGGCAACATTGAAGATTTGCCATTAATAAAAGCCATCAGACTAGAAAGAAAAACAATCCGGCCATCATCAATGTTGATATTTGCATAAATAACGGTCTACACTCGTTTCAACAGAAGTTAAACTATTTAGGATTTAGGCTGAATGATAGACTGCAAAAAGTTAGAAAGAAGCATAAGTAAGCAGAAACTCAAAAACAAAATAGGATTGCAATAATAGATTAATAACAAAATCAACTTGATTCATTCTATTAACAAAGTGAATTCATAAAATTATCCCATTTGTTACAGAATTCATATTATTAGCATAGTTGCATTTTAAGGGATAAATATAAAAATAAATAGTAAGATTCTACGAGAAATATAAACATTCTTTCTTTTAAAATAATATATGCTTCATACATCAGAGAATAATAGACGAATAGCAAAAAACACACTATTACTCTATTTTCGAATGCTATTTATGCTTGCTATAAATTTATATACAGCAAGAATCGTATTAAAAGTTCTTGGAGTTATTGACTATGGTATCAATAATGTAGTAGCAGGAGTTATTGGACTATTAGGTTTCATCACGGGAGCCTTAGCAGGCTCTTCTTCTCGTTTTATAACTTTTGATTTAGGCAAAGGAAATCTAAATGTAATGAAACGAACATTTGGTAACATTCTTTGTATTCATCTTTTAGCTGCTATTTGTATATTATTTGCTGGTGAAACCATAGGATTATGGTTTGTATCAACTCAATTAAAAATTCCAGCAGAAAGGGAATTTGCCGCCTTTTGGGTTTATCAATTTTCAATATTGACTTCAGTCCTCGCAGTTATAAGTGTACCATATAATGCCACTATTATAGCACATGAAAAGATGTCAGCTTTTGCCTATATAACTATTCTTGATGCCATATTAAAACTTTTGGTCGTATATATGCTAATTGTTATTCCTTTCGATAAATTGATAATGTATGCTACACTATATTTCGTAATACAAGCGTTTGACCAAATCATATATATGTATTATTGTCGAAAAAATTTTGAAGAAGCACGGACTAAAATAAGATTTGACAGAACTCAGTTCAAGGAAATATTATCATATTCAGGCTGGACTCTTAATGGTTATTTAGCTTGTATTGGTTTTACACAAGGTATTAATATTTTACTGAATATATTTTTTGGCCCGATAGTAAATGCCGCCCGTGGCATTGCAGTCCAAGTACAAGGAGTTTGCCAACAGTTTTGTAGCAACTTCCAAATGGCTCTTAATCCACAATTAACCAAAAGCTATGCTCAAAATGATTTAGAATACATGCACAAACTACTCATAAAAAGTTCCAAGTTTTCTTTTTATATACTATATTTAATCACTTTACCATTAATGTTTGAAGCCAATCAAATATTAGAATGGTGGTTAGGAGAAATACCTGACCATACAGTAAATTTTTTACGTTTAACTTTATGGATAGGTTTACTATACACACTTTCAAATCCAATAATAGTATCTGTTCATGCTACAGGAAAAATAAAATATTTCCAAATGGTAGAAGGTACTATGTTATTAACAATCGTTCCCATCGCTTACTTGTTGCTGAAATATATTAGAATAGCTCCTGAATTTATTTTTTTAGTCCATATACTTGTTGAGATATGTACACAATATGTAAGATTACGCATTGTATTGCCAATGATACAAATGCCTATTCACTATTATATACAGAAAGTAATGTATCCAATATTTTTAATATTATTTTTATCCCCCATTATACCTATGGTAGTATATCTACAAATGGAGAATGGTGTAATTCGTTTTTTCACAGTATGTATAATATCTGTATTGTCATCTGGTATAACCATGTATTTTATTGGCTGCACCAAAACCGAGCGTATCTTCTTTACAGATAAAATTAACTCTATTTTAAAAAAAACAAAATAACTATTTTAACACAAAATATTAGCCAAACAATAATGAATCCTCAAATCAGCATTATCATACCAGTTTATAAAGCAGAAGCATTTCTTCATCGATGTATCGTTAGCATACTTTCCCAATCCTTAAAAGATTTCGAATTAATTCTAATAGACGATGGAAGTCCTGATAGTAGCGGTATTATTTGTGATAAATATGCAAAACAAGATTTACGTATAAAAGTTTTTCACAAAAAGAATGGTGGAGTAAGTTCTGCACGAAACTTGGGATTAAAACATGCCAATGGGACGTGGATTATGTTTGTCGACAGTGATGATTTTTTACAAGACCAAGCTTTAGAAAGAATGATAAAAATATCTCACTCTTATTCATCGGATTTTTTTATTTTCCGCTCCCAAGTAGTTTTCCACGAAATTGCCCAAGCTCCAATGGTCAATACCTCTCTTAATGTTCAAGAGATTGAGATTCTTTCTCCTCAAATGTATATGAAAAATATATTATGCTATACAATAAATGTTGGCCCTTGTGCTAAATTATTTAAAGCCAATATTGCTAAACAGTTAGCATTTGATGAAGAAATGAAAATAGGAGAAGATTTACTATTCAACCTAGAATATGCCAATAAAATGATACAAAGTGAAATAATCTATTCAAATTTGATTGTCTATAATTATTTCATCAATAGCACCTCTGCTATGCACACCAATAATCTTAAAAGAGAATATAAAACACTAACAAATAAAGTTTTTGAATTCTTTCAAAAGAACAATTGTAAGCTAGATAAAGAATTTGATATATTTCGTATGATCAACATATTTCAACCTTATTTAGCAAATCGAACTTACCCCAATGCACATGATACAAAAATATTATGTCAATTAGATAATAAGCTACTTACTAAACAAATCAATAAATTACTTTACTATTATGTACATACAGCCAAATTTTCTAGATATTTAGCTTTTGTATATTTAAGATACATTTATTACAAATGGAGTATAAAAAAAATATTACACATAGATATATAAAGAGTTCTCTATTACACATATGTTAGTAAAAAAAACAAAATGTCATCTCTATGTTATTTAAGAAAAAGGAATATTTAAAAAACCCTTTTAATTGTATAGTCTTTGGTTTTTTCTTTAATATCATAGGCTTTGCATTTATATCAAACACACATAATCAATTTCTTATGGTAGCATTCAACTGTATTGGATGGTATTACATAATTAAAGGATATGTTAGAATTGCAAAACATGGGGTTCATTTCCCATTCAGGGGGGGATATAAATTTCTTTTTATATTTTATCTTATCATATGTAGCATTCTCATTATACGCGGTTATACAATAGATTATAATTATCAATGGATAAGTGTACAAGGGTGCATAAATTTTCATTTATTTTCACCATATTATATTTTACCCTACTTAATGCCATTGATTGTTTTTATCCCATATAAATATATTAATCTAAATTTGTTTATAAAACTTGCAACTATTTTAGCAATAATAGGAACTGTAACCTCCTTAATTTTCTATCAAGATATTGTAGCTTCATCTTTAAAACAAGCAAAAGGGACTGGTGGTACTTATGGATTTGGTACATCATATGCAGATATTTATGTGCCAATGGCATTTGCTGTCTTATGTAAAAAATACATATCAAATAAAATTTGGCTTATTAACTCCATTGGATTAGTTTTCTCTCTATTAATATTTTTAATTTCCGCACGTCGAGGAGCTGCAGCTGTTTTACTTGTTTTATTTTTATTTAATATATATATATATGTTAAAAGTTTAAATCTTACTCAAAGATTCTTTGCTATATTCCTATCGACCATATTAATATTTTGTGCTGCTGCATATTATAAATCATCTAATACATTTACTTTTTTAAAAGAAAGAGGAATGGAAGACACACGTAGTGGGGTTGATAAAGCATTATTACAGCAAATGTCCGACATAGAACTTATTTTTGGAAAAGGACTAAATGGTAGATATTATTATCCTTTATCTAATGATGACTATTTAGGCGGATGGAGGTATGCCTCTGAAACGGGCTTTTATACTCTTATTCTTAAGGGGGGATATATTATGGCTGCATTACATATTTTATTACTCATATATCCAGCTTTATTGGGATTATTTTATTCAAATAATATTCTTTCCAAAGCATTTGGTTTATATATAATATTAAGCATTTTTGAATTATACCCTTTTGGCTGGCTAACATTTAATATGAAATTTTTAATTATTTGGATAGGAGTTTCATTGTGTTACAATAAAAAATTTCGTAGTATAAACGATAAATCAATTCATACTTATCTATTTTAAATTAGTTATTTTTATATGAAAATTCTTTGGATAACAAACGTACTATTCCCTGATATATGTGAAGTTATAGGTATAGCCCCTCCTGTAACTGGTGGTTGGATGAAATCTTCAGCACAAGCCATTTTAAACTTAGATAATGGTGTTGAATTGGCTGTAGCATCATTATATGGCAACAAATTCCGAAAAGAAGTAATAAAAGAAGTCACTTATTACTGTTTGCCTTTCGATTTCTACAATATTAAATATAATGCATCTGAAGAAGAGACATGGAAAAAGATAGCTATGGATTTTAAACCAGATATTATACATATACATGGAACTGAATATCCACACGGATTAGCTTACATAAAAGCAAATGGTGTAAAGAATGTCGTGATATCAATCCAAGGTCTTGTTAGTATATATGCTCGTTATGCCCTAGGACAAATTCCCATAAATATATTACGTAAACATCGTACATTATATGACATTTTCAGAGAGCATACATTAGAGTTACCCCATAAAATGGAAATCCAAGGACAATTTGAAAATGAATACATCAAAACAGCGCATCACATAATGGGACGAACAAATTGGGATCACGACCATATATGGGCAATAAATCCTATGGCAACATATCATTTCTGTAACGAAACATTACGAGAACCTTTTTATGAAAAACAATGGCACTATGACAAATGCGAACGCCATAGTATATTTCTAAGCCAAGCCCATAAACCAATCAAAGGCATTCACAAAGTAATAGAAGCTTTACCATATATCCTTAGACAATACCCTGACACAAAAGTCTATGTTGCAGGTAATGATTTCATACATCCTAAATCATTGAAAGAACAATTAAAATTTGGGACTTATGCAAAATATATATCATATTTAATGAAGAAATTTAACGTCCAAAATAACTTCATTTTTACAGGAGTATTAAATGAAAACCAAATGGCAGAAAGATACCAATCTGCAAATGTTTTTATCTGTCCTTCATCTATTGAAAATTCCCCAAACTCTGTAGGAGAAGCTCAACTGATCGGAGTTCCAGTTATTGCATCTTATGTTGGTGGTATGGCAGATATGATTGAACATGAACAAACGGGATTACTCTATCGGTTTGAAGAACATGAAATGTTAGCAAAGTGCATATACCGTATTTTTGAAGATGTAAAATTAGCCTCTGTTATATCCCAAAAAGAACGAAACGTAGCAGCACAAAGACATAGTAGAACTATCAATGCCAAATGTACTTTACAAATTTACAACAAAATTATAAATCAAGACTCAAAAACGGATTAAACACTGTTTTCGTTTTATAATTTAACATTTAAATATTATAATGAATATAAATCAAAACCATCTCTACAAGATAACAATATCTATATAAAAAGTACAATCTCTCTGTTATTATAGTAATTTACAAGCTAATTACGGCTGTAAGTTATTAAAAATTATCAAATACATCAGACTTATACAAAAGAAAGAAATATAGATACTAAATATGTTCTAAAAACCTTGTTTTATATATTATTTATTGTAATTTAATATAAAAATTAACAATGATACAAGAACTTTTACTTAAAGGATTACGAAAAACGTACCGTAACATTACAGGTAAAAAATTTGTTGGTTACACATGGCCTGAAGAAAGTGAATGGGAAAGTACTAACTCTTTACTTACTAAAGCTTTTTCAGATAAAAAGCCATGCTTTGTTGGCAGAATAGGGACTGTTGAATGTGCTATTATAAATAATTATCTCACTGTACATTCAACAGATTCATATTTCAAACGGTGCATTAATTACATTACAGACGAAAAACGTCTTCCTTTTTGGGATACTGGAAAGCCTTTCTATGAACTACAGAACAATGCAGGATTCTTTTCAAAAAAAGGGATTAATATTAAAGATATTGAAAGATTTGCAGAATTATATTTGCAAGAAATTCCAATGATGGATATATGTGGAAGATTCTCCTATCCTGAAAAATTTCTTCCTTTTAAAAAAGAATGTCAAATGGTACAGTTGGAGAGTCTGTATCCTTTTTTTTCTTTGAAACCATGGACACAAGTTCTGGAAGGACAAAAAGTTCTAGTTATACATCCTTTTAAAAAAAGTATTCTTTCACAATATAATAACTACCGTCAAGTTTTATTTAAGAATCCGAATATGTTACCTAAGTTTAAACTTGACGTCATTCAAGCTGTCCAAAGTATTGCTGGTGAAGAATGCTCATTTAATGACTGGTTTGAAGCTTTAGACTATATGAAAGATGAAATTTCTAAAAGAGATTTTGATGTTTTAATTGTTGGATGTGGTGCATATGGATTGCCTTTAGCTGCATTTGGTAAAAAGCTAGGAAAGAAATCATTACATTTAGGTGGTGGTACACAATTACTTTTCGGGATTAAAGGAAAACGTTGGGAAGAAAATTATCATAAAAACGATACTCGTTTTGCTGATTTATTTAATGAGTATTGGATCTATCCTTCTCAAACGGAACGTCCTCAATATGCACATAATGTAGAAGGAGGGTGTTATTGGTAATGAAAAAATATTTTCACGCTCACTATGCCAACTTAATAATAAAAAAAATAGTCATTTCCATATGGAGTTTTTGCAACAACTTATCTGCTATATGGTGGGGGATAAAAATAGGTAAACATTGTCGTTTCCATGGAAAAACAATATTTAGAAAATTACCTTCATCACATATCAAAATCGGGTCTAAATGCCTATTCAACTCTTCTCATTCATCCAATCTTATTGGTATTTATTCTCCTTGTATAATATCAACTATTAAACGAGATGCAAAGATTTTCATTGGTGACGGATGTGGATTTTCAGGAACAGTTATAGGGTGTGCTAAATACATTCGATTGGGGCAAAATGTGCGCTGTGGTGCAAACACAATGATTACAGACAGTGACTGGCATGGTAATGATTCACGAGTTGGAGCAGATAAAGAAGTAATCATAGATGACAATGTGTGGCTTGGTTATGGTGTTAAGGTTCTTAAAGGAGTACATATTGGTAAAAACACATTAATAGGTGCAGGCAGTATCGTTACAAAAGATATTCCTGCGAACGTGATAGCAGCAGGAAACCCATGTCGAGTTATTAAAAGGCTATAATGTTTATCATCCCAAGAAATTTAATTTATAAATAAAACTTTGATGTAAAGCAAAAAAAGAATTTACGTGCAACTGTAAAATAAAATATCAAATAATGAATTGAGATAGCAGTAAAGATATCCTGCATAAAGAGCAATATTCTTTACAACATATCAATAAAATTGACCAAGTCCTAATTAATGAGAAATAAATTAATAAAAATGCTAAAACTATTAGATAATACAAAGTATTTTAAAGTAATCTACATTATAGAGCAAAATACTACTAAAAGTAAAAAATGTAATTATGCCAATTAAAAATTCGCTTTACATATATCCTATTGCATAGAAAAATCTTTTTATAACAAAAATTAATTATTACTTAAACGAATAATCTGTTCATGAATCATTATATTTTTTTAGAATGCACTCAAGACTATGGGTATCGTTTTTCTGCAGCAAATACCAAAACGGAATTTCTCGCTCGTGGGTTATATGAAAAAGGATGTAATGTTACCATACATAATGGAATCTATGGTTCTAAAATAGTGAAAGAAACAACTTATTTGGAAAAAAAAGGAATCGGCAAAGTTATAACATATAAAATGTATGGTCACAAACTTATAAGTTGGATTTTTAATCTTCCTATATTATATAAATACTTAAAAAAAAGTAGAAACAAAAACAATAAAAATATTATGCTACTTGAATTACCAGACTATCATATATTTTTACTTTATGTAATATTAGGAAGGTTATTAGACTATAAAATTTTAATTATTTCACATGAATGGGGACCTATAGTAAAGAGTGTCAAATTGCATAAGAAACCTTCCATGTGGTTATTTGCAAAAACTTTTGGATATATGGCAGACGGTATTTTACCAATCAGTGAATACATTATCCATAAAATTAAACACTTCAATAAGCCATATTTAAAAATTCCTATTTTAGCAGACTATAATGTATTTCCTAATCAACACACAAACAATAAGGATAATAGCAATTACTTATTGTATTGCGTTTATTCTTTATATACCAAACAAATCTTCATGATTATTAATTCTTATAGATATTATCTCGCCAACAACAACACATTTAAGTTATATTTAATCTTATCAGGTCCAAATGAAGCACAAAACACGATAAAAAATTATATTAAAAAAGAAAAATTGGAAAATAATATCAAAATAAAACAATCAATACCTTATGATGAATTGTTTGAATTATACTGTAACGCTAAAGCATTAATTATTCCATTAGATCCGGATGAAGAGCAAGATAAAGCCCGATTTTCACAAAAGATAGCAGAATATTTATCCTCCGGTACACCTATTATATCAAATAATGTAGGAGAAATAAAATATTATTTTAAAAACATGGAAAATATTATACTTTGCCAATATGAAACAAAAAGTTTTGCTGAAGCTTTTAAATGGATTTCTAAAAATAAAGAAAAATCAAAAGAGATAGGTATCAATGGTTTCTATTTAGGACAAAAAGAATTCAATTATAAATATTATGGAAAAAGAATAATAGAATTTTCGAATAACTTATTTTAATTATTTATTATGCAAACAAGCAGCTTTTTTATCCAAATGTTTAATAAATTAATTTCAATAGGAGTAAAAATGGTACTGATATACATATCTACACTGGAAAATCATAGAAAAGGCTGGAGTCGGGAAATCCCCGAACCAGTCTTTTCTATTTATTTAACTATTCTCTTTCCTTTATTGTCAAAACAAAAGCCGAAAACATACTTGTATCGGCTTTTGTTATTGCCATGTTGTTGAAATATTGTGCAGAAAGATTTCGATTATATTAGCATGACAACTATATAACGTATCTTTCCATACCATCTTCACATCATTTAACTCAAATCCGACTTACTCCGCCTTCTACTTTTTCGTTATACGCACAGGAGATTATCAGATTTTTATCAAGATTTTCTCCGTGAACTCATTGTTGAACAAATCAATCTTTGTAAATTGTAACATCATTAAAAGTTTGGAGGACAGCCTTATGAAAGACCCGTTTGAACTTAATGCTAAATCAATCATGGCTCTTTATGAACTCTTTCCTACGGAAGAAGCCTGTATTAAACATCTTGAAGCCATTAATTGGCATGGAAAACCTGTTTCACCATTTGACAAGACCTCTAAAGTTTATAAATTGAAAAGTGGCAAATATCGCTGTAAGAATACAGGTAAGAACTTTACCGTTCGTACAGGTACGATGTTTGAAAAGACAAAGATAAGTTTGCGTAAATGGTTTATCGCCATTTGGCTTGTCACCAATCACAAAACAGGTCTTTCTTCCTATCAACTCGCAAATGATATAGAAGTAACGCAAAAGACAGCATGGTATATGTTGCATAAAATACGTCATGCAATGCGCCTCGCCAATGAGAACTTCTTAGAAGAAACTGTTGAAATAGACGAAACTCTTGTTGGCGGAAGAAACGGAAATCGTCATTGGGATAAGAAAGTACCTCATTCACAAGGACGCTCCCACAAGGACAAAGCACCTGTCGTTGGAATGATACAACGGGAAAATCTGATGAATGCACGGGTAACACCTGATACAAAATCCGATACCCTGTCTGCATTCATTAAAGAATACATACACCCCGATGCAATCATATATACAGATGAGAATGATGCCTACAATCAAATAGGCTTTACTTATACCCGTTTCTACGTTGACCACAGTAAGAAACTATACAGCTATGAACATATAACAACCAACAGAATAGAGGGAGCTTGGACGCATTTCAAGCGTATGGTCAAAGGTACATACAGAACTCTGCTCAAAAAGTATTTGCAGAAATACGTTGATGAGTTTGTGTATAGATACAATTTGAGAGACGTCAGCAATTCAGACCGATTTAACTGCTTCCTCTGCTGCGCTGACACACGTTATACATACAAGCAAATCAGAAAATCAGTGGCTTAATATGAAAAGGAGAAAAGAACCAACAGAATTTAAACTTGGAACAATCGTTGTTCCCTATATTGAAATGTTCGATGAAGCGGTAGCCATAAGGACAGAGGGTGTACAACTTATCATTGATACCTATTTTAACGACCTGTCTATTGATGACATTCCCCAGCAATATGTGTTCACTTGGGACTGGCTTGGAAAAGGTTACAAGTTTACCGTAATAAATCACCTCTATAAATCGTCTAAAGCGAAAACTAAACAAGTCTTTAAGAAGTTACTCGCAGAGGCATTGCCATTGCTTATAGACCCTAAAAACGGACTAATAAAAAAGCCGGAACTTAGTCCGGCTGATTTAGGGGGATTTAATTCAATTTTAAAACAACTTTAGTTCTTGATAGGAACGACAGAAGATATTATATATGTTTTAGGGAAAATAAGGTTGATACCCTCTTTTTCATAGTCCTTAATAATACTTTTAGAAGCCACCCCATGATTTTGAGTATAAAGGCTTAATTTGTTTTTACAAAATACAGTAACTTTTTCTTGGTCTCTACTGTTTTTGACAACACCGTCATATAGATACCCCTCTGAAACGGAGCCACGCACGTATTTTACTTCTGCATTTACTATACTTGAATCAAATCTGACATATACGGTATATGCTTTCCCTAATTTGTCATAACTGACTTCAAATTCATCAAGTCTAACGACACCTGCCATATCATTTTTAAGATAGGCTTCCTTATAGGAACAAAACTTGACACTGGAACTTTCATAACAACCTAAAGAATCGGTTATTGATTCTTGTGCATTTGACACCACTGCAATCAGCAGTAACGTGAACAGAACGAAATACTTTTTCATAATGGCGAAATTTTCGAGTTTTTCTCAGACAGCCAGTGAGAAATTACGTTATATATAAAGAAAGTGGGACTGCCACCTGTGCATACTCGAAAGCATCGCCAAACGCTTGTACAAACACACAGATGAGCAGCCCACTTGATATAGGTTGCCCTCTGTGCCTTGTTTGTACTTTTGTTGAATTGGCGATTCTTCGAGTATCAAGGCACTTTCCTTGTAATTTACCAACAATGTCATTGCCTCGAAAGGCTTGTGCAAATATAGTAAATAATTCGTTTCCGTACGCTTTCAATAGGAATAAATCTGCGTGGACGACTTTGCTGGAGATACTCCTGTAACGGTTACAACTGTATTAGGAAGTGGGTTGGCGGATATTTGCGCAATATTTGACATATTTTCACCACTACTAATCGTTACAACCACATCACCAGATTGACTGCTGGGACTATAAACCCAATGAAGAGAAACGTTTACATCCGTATTTACGTTATCGCTTGCATTCGCTCTAACAAGTGTTGGTCTTCCTTGAATTGCGGAAGCCCCCTTTATAGAGATAACCGTCCCTCCCGATTCTTGGTTGACACTTATGCGCCTTGTAATTCCTCCACCCGACACTTCAATAAAAGAACTTCTTTGTGATGTTGTAGGGTTCTGAGAAGCTGCAACTGTTACAGTTCCATTTCCATTGCCACTATCGGGAGTTACTGTAATAAAATCCTTTTGCATAATATTCAGTTTTAAATGGTTATCTATTCAAATCTACTTTGGTAATCAACAAGTAATTGTCAGTGCCAAACTTGAAATCCTCCTTGTGGATAGATTGTGTACGCTCAAGCAAGGCTTGTTCTGTCATGCCGTTTACAAAATTATGTCCGATGTTCAGTACAAGAGTAGTGATGTCTTGTGCATCACGAACTTCATTGTATCGGCACTCACGTGTCTTTAGGTGTACATCATTCACAAGGAATACACGATGTTCACCCAATACATCAAGGATAAGAACCTTACAATTACAGTTCATAACAAGTCCTTGACAGGTTTTCAAAATGTTTTCGTCTAATTTCATATTCAGTATTTTTAATGATTGATACTGAACTTAAAACGTAAAAATCGGATAGTCCGTTTATGTCCAGGGAGTGGATTGTGATTGAGTGGGATGCAGGGAAGAAACGTTAAATAAATAGAAAAGACTGGTTCGGGGATTTCCCGACTCCAGCCTTTCTATGATTTTCCAGTGTAGATATGTATATCAGTACC